>Ga0209712_10000820_pt1 | contig 26849 bp, 19 predicted proteins | sample ArcOceMetagenome_FD_187443 | JGI IMG/M metagenome (GOLD analysis project Ga0209712, IMG submission 187443) | Marine eukaryotic phytoplankton communities from Arctic Ocean - Arctic Ocean - Greenland ARC118M Metagenome (SPAdes) (version 2) | ecosystem: Environmental > Aquatic > Marine > Oceanic...
GATAAGCAGAGCAAAGCAGCAACCCAATATCGCCTAGGGTGAAGTCTACGTTCGTGCCTTTTACCCAAATAACCCAGTATTAAGTAACGCAAAACAATGGGCCTTACGATGGCTATTTTGCTAGGCGTTTTTACTGCAAATTCATTTGGACTGACAGTTGACTGAAAGTGGTCTGATAGTTGGCTGAAAGTGGTCTGATAGTTGACTGACTGAACCCCCTTGATTGTGCATGGACAAGGTCGCAGGCATGACGGTTTCAACCGGGGGTGTTGGGATTATGATGTTGGGATTACAGTGCTGCAAAGCGTTAGTTTTTGGCTTAGCTCGTCATTAGACGCAGCATGATGCTCATATTAGTCAGCCTTGTTTACGCCAGAAAATAGACGCCAGTGCAGGCAAAACAATGATGGCTCCCAGCATGTTTACCACAAACATAAAGGTGAGTAGAACCCCCATATCCACTTGAAACTTTAGGGCTGAAAACCCCCAGGTACTCACCCCTACGGCTAACGTAGCAGCTGTAAATAATACCGCACTGCCCCTTTCTTTCAGTGCTTCGAAATATGCTTGGCGCACAGCCATACCGTCTTTGAGTTTGCTGTTCATGGTAGACAATATATAGATACCATAATCGACCCCAATCCCCACACCTAAGGCTATCACGGGTAAAGTAGCAACGGTCAGACCAATATGTAAATAGGTCATCAGCGCTTGAGCCATAACCGACACCACGTATAAAGGGATCACCACTGACAGAGTCGCCCGTAGTGACTTAAAGCTGATTAAGCATAATAAAATAACAGCGCCAAATACATAAAGCATCATCGGCTCTTGCGCCGCATCAACCGCTTCATTTTGTGCGGCCATGACACCAATAGGGCCAGACGCCAATTTAAATTGAACACTGCCGGCTTGATAGTCCTGTCTCAATTCCTTGACAGCAGAAATGACACGGCTAATCGTTTCTGCTTTATGATCTTGCATAAATAAGATGATGGGCATCACCGAGCAGTCACCATTCAGCAGGCCTGAGGATGTGGGAATACGTGAGATAGACTGAACTAAGGTTTGTTGGTTACGGGGCAATACACGCCACTTAGGATTGCCTTCGTTATAACCAGCATTAATTAATTTGGCAACGGATGCCAAACTGACGGCAGACTGCACCCCTTGAATATTGGCTACTTTCCATTGCAATTCATCAATGGCATTCATTATCTGATATGAAGTACAAGCTTCAGGTGTTGTTTCTACTAGTATGGATAAATAATCCACACTGATACCATATTGACTGGTGATCAAAGCGGTATCAAGATTATAACGCGAGACGCTATGTAAGGCAGGTGCCCCAGCATGCATATCGCCAATCTTCATTTTTTGTGCTTGAAACCATGCAAATACAAACAATATTGTGGTGATTACCAAAACCACAGGTGCAACCTTTGGACTAGCACAGGCACTTATCATATGCCAAAATTTTGTGGATCTTTGGGTTTTATGACTAAATTTATTCTTGTATTTATCGCCCAGTTTTACATACGACATAAGCACCGGAAGCAAGACCAAATTAGTCAAAATAATCACCGCAACCCCCATACTGGCGGTAATGGCAAGCTCACGTATGATGCCAATACTGATCACCAACAAGGTCATAAAACCGATGGTATCCGATAACAAGGCAATGCCACCTGGTATCAACAAAGTTCGAAAAGCCAGCTGCGCTGCAGGTTTGACTTCACTGCCGGCAACTACCTGTTTCCCCAGCGCATTGATCATCTGTACCCCATGACTGATACCTATAGCAAAGACCAAAAAAGGCACCAATATTGACATCGGATCCAGCCCAAACCCTAACAGGGTTAACAAGCCTAGTTGCCAGATAACCGCTATTATCGAGCACAATAAAGGCAGCAGAGTTAACATCATTGACTTGCAAAAGAAAAACACCAGAACCGCAGTGATAGCGATGGCGATAGCAAAAAACACCAGCACACCTTGTGCCCCTTTAGCCACATCGCCAATCATTTTAGCAAAGCCGATAATATGAATGCTGACCCGTTCGTTTTCAAATTTAACGCGCACTTGTTGTTCAAGCTCTTCAGCAATTTCCAAAGAATCTAGCTTTTTTCCTGTATCGGGATCCAGTTCCAATAACTGCGCGGTAACCATCGCACACTTAAAATCATCAGACACCAAGCGACCTACAATCCCTGCTTTGTTTATATTCTGGGAAACGGTCTGTAAGGCTGGCGCACTCGTCGCTTTAAAATCAGCAGGTATTACAGGACCACCGGCAAATCCCCCTTCAACAATTTCGGTAAAACGAGTAGACGAAGAAAACAAAGATTTAACCAGGGAACGGTCTACGCCGTTAATAAAAAAAAGCTGATCATGTACCTCTTTTAGGGTATTAAAAAAAGAGGCATTGAAGATATCGCCATCCTTGTCACACACCGAGACTAAGACATTATTTGCCCCACCAAAGTCTTTAGCATGCTTCATATAATTACGCATATATTCATGGGTCAAGGGGATGTTTTTAGTAAAACCCGCCGCTAATTTAAGCTGTGATGCTTGGTAAATTAGAAACAGGGTCGCGATTAAAAACATAAAAATGACTATCAATCGGTTTCTAAAAATAAGTGATTCGGTAAAGTTAATCAGTGTAGACATGACGAATTACAGATCCTTGTGTATATATTTGATACCAACTTCTGTTACCGAAATAACCTGCCCGTCTTGAAAAACACCATTGAGGATCGCTTTTCCATCATCACTTTGGGCATAGGTTACCTGATTTTCTGAAATACGAACCTGGGCACCATTATTGCCTAAAACCATTGTGTTATTTTCATCAATAGAAATAATGGCGTTAAGAGAGGAGGTACTACCGGAATTCATCGCAGTCCATTGTTGTTTATCATGATCCAACTCAAACAAATGACCACGAAGGCCCACAGCAAAAATTCTGCCTGACTTGGTTTTAGTAAAGTCAAAAAACGAACCGTAGTAATCAATATCCATACGCTGCCAGGTATGTCCCATATCATCACTTATGGCCAACAGCCCTGCTTCTCCAGCCAGATATAACCGTTTGCCATTTTGTGACACACTGTTTAAGTGAGGTAAGATGGAGGTTAATTCCTCTACATAAAAGGCTTCGTCCTCCAATCGAATTTCTTCTAAATAATCGAGATCGTCCTGACTCAAAAATTCTGAATGCATTTCAGATACCCAAGTTACACCGCCATCTTGAGTTCTAAAAAAAGTGCCATACGCACCGATAGTAATACCATGGTGAGCATCAAAAAAATGTACATCTAACAAAGGACGTTGCATTTGTGGGCTGTGGTATTGCAATGACCAACTGACGCCTGCATCGTTAGTCATCAAAATAGTGGTGTCGTGGCCCACTGCCCAGCCTTTATCTGTATTAAAATCAACAGCGGTCAACGTGGCTTCACTCGGCACTATAACCTGAGTCCAATCCTGAGTGTTTTTTGATAATAAAATATGCCCTCTTTCCCCCACAGCAATCAACTGTGAGTCGGACTGAGCAATATCTAAAAGTAATGAACTAGAGACTAAGGGTGCCTGATAAGATTGCACGTCAACCTGAGCCCAAGCAGCGGTGTTGAAGAATATGACCGAGATAAAACTAGCTATTTTTATATGCATGTGAGGCTTCTTTATGAATAAAAAAACGCTTGGCGGTGCCAAGCGTTTTAATAAATTAACGCTTACCTTCACGGCGTAATGCTTGAGGCGTAAACTCTCGGTCATCTAACTTAATGCCAAACTGATACATGTTTTCTTGGTTGTCTAAGCCTAAGGCTAAGTAACGACGAGAGTTAAGATCATGCAAAACATCTAAGGTTGACCATTGTGCAGGGACTTCGTAATAATTAATCCCATATGCAATGGCCACCCGATATATTTCGTTTCGATTATCGTACATATCAGCAAGTTGAACTTGCCAACTGTCTTCGTCTATATAAAAGACTCGTTTCTGGTAGATATGCCTAAACTCATCTTTTAATGTGGCTTCTACCACCCATACCCTGTGTTTTTCAAAACGTGTTAAGTCTGGATTAATATGCAGAGGCTTAAGTATATCAGCGTACTTTACACTGCTGCTGTGTAACTGATAATTGTTGTAAGCCACATACATTTCTTTTTTACCCTTTAATTCCCAATTATATCTGTCTGGTGCGCCATTAAACATATCAAAATCGTCAGTGGTTCTTAATCCATCCGCAGCTGTACCTGGCGCATCATAAGCAATGTTAGGTGCTCTTCTAACGCGTCGCTGCCCCGTGTTATAGGTCCACGCTTGACGAGGATCTCTAACCTGATCCATCGTTTCGTGCACCAGCAATGCGGTGCCAGCCAGACGCGCTGGTGAGGTGATTTTTTGCTTAAACTTCATCAAAATATTTTCTTCAAAAAGCTGATCCGCAGTCGCATCATTAGCTGAATACTTGACTAACAACACATCCTCAAAACCGATAATATTATAGTCTCCACTGGCGGTCGGTGAAGCTTGGCCGGCAAAACGTTTAATGGTTTCACCGCGATAACGTAATATATGATTCCAAATCACCTCCACACCACTGGCGGGAATAGGAAAAGGTATACCTATAACAGCATTTTTAATGCCGTTTCCACCTTGCACTAATTCACCGCTGAGTGCGTTTTTTTTGGTGGCATCATAAACAAACTGTGGCGATGAAGCAGAGCGACGAGTGGGATAAATGGGTAACTTATACGTGCTGGGGTATGTCTCAAATAGTACTTGTTGGCCATCACTCAAAAAATCAGCGTAGTCTTTATAATTTTCCCCTGTGATTTCAAATAATAGTTTGTCTTCAGAATAAGGATTGGGATGATTATCACCTGGCTGATATCCCTCGGGTGGGCTAGTAATACCGCCCGTCCAAGGGGGAATACTACCATCAGCATTGCCGGCTTTCTCGCCGCCTAAAGGCGTAAGTTCGTTACCCAATTTTGCGGCTTCCGCTTCAGAGACTTTTGCATGTATGTGACCTGCGCTTATTGTGAGGGTTAAAGCGGCAAAAATTAGGTTCATTTTATTCATCATGACTCGACGTCCTATATTGAATATTTGAGGTTAAAAGCAACAAAATCACGATCTGAGAGAGCATTAGTAGTACCTACACCTCCCCAAAAAGCATTATAACTGGCGGTTGCAGACCATTTATTCAGGTAGTCGAACGTTACAGAAGCACTGGCCGATTTACGTCCTTCAACAAACAAAAACATGGGGTCTGGGGTAATGCCATTCACATCATGTGCAAACGTGAACCTGTTGTTGATGTTAATTCCTGCAAACACATTATTAAAAGTGACATTGGCTAATAATCTGTAGCCCCAAGCACTGTCAGTTGGAAAGGGATTGAATTCAGGGCCGTTCGATAACCCGATATGCAATGCAGCTCTAGGATCGCCTTCAGCTGTAGGCTGAAGTGAGGGGCTACGCGCGGTCCCTGGCCCATTTAAACGAATTAAATTAGGATCAGGAAAGTCTTCAATATTCACGTAACCCAGCTCGGCTAAAAGCACCAGATTGTCTGTGCCCAACACCGGACCAAATATATGAGTGGCCGTAGCCTGAACTTGTAGCGTGTCTGAGGTTATATAACCCTGAGCCGTCTCACCGGGTCCCACCACATACCCCAGATAATTATCAAGTTGAGAAATACCATCCAATCCTGGGCGAATACCGGCTAAGGTTAGTTGCTGGCCCATGGCGGCATATAACAACTCCACATCATCTATCTGTAAGGGCTCATCCACACGATATGCAATCTCTCCCGCTAAAGCGGTATCCCCCAGATTAGTATTAAAGCTCAATCCATATAATTTAATATCTTCAGGATAAACAAATTGGGTTTTTGTAAAGGCTTGAAGGTCCGTTACATTGTCCTTAGTGAGCTCTTGCCCTGCGATATATCCCAAATCAGCACCAATAGCAGCAGCTGTAAAATTAGAGGTCACACCAGAAAGCAAGGGGCGTTGACTATGGTAATTAATCAGATACAGACCAAACTCAGTTTCGTTCATATGTTCCGCAAAATATGACAGTTTGATACCGTATTGCCCATCATCATCTGCATCATCATGGGCACTGTCACTATAACCTCTTAATGCGAGTTTAGTTGGATAAGCCAAATAAGCCTGAGCAATTAATGATGGATCGGCACCCAAACGAAGCGCATCACCTAAGCCATTGAGACTGGCCAATACAAAATCTAAATTAATATCTGGGTAGCCACTAAAGCCTAGTTGGATATTGCTATTTTGCCCGCCTTCACCTGCAAAGTCATTGGTTGCAAAGTAACTCCCCGCTTGGGGTAAACGGCTGCGCTGCCACTCGTATTGATAATAAACAGACAGACTTAATTCATCAGTTAACCCAAATGACGCAAAGACAGTTCCAATGGGAATAAACACCTCTTTTAATTCAGCACCTGGTGCCAGTGCCCTAGACACATCGACTGGATTGATAGTATTGATACCGTGCTGAATAAAAGTACTTTCTCCCCAACTGATAACCTGCTGACCAATTCGCAAGCTCACGGGTACATCCCCTAGGTAGAAGTCTGAATAAAAGAATGCATCTAACAAACGTATATCTGAACATAACTCATCACTGGCCGATGGCGACTTACAAGGGTCTTGTGATTGTGCAGTAATAGGGTTTTGCCAATCACGCGTTTTATCTTTTAGCTCAAAATCATAAAAATACATACCCCGCAGAAATATCCCCATATCCTGATACTTTAGATCGAGTTCGTGCACCCCTTTAAACAAGGTAGAAATAGTTTGATTCTTGTCAAAGTTAAGATTACCCAAATCACCATTGGTAGAATAGGCCCCATCTGATTGTGCCCACACTTCTGCTTGAGTGTACAAAGGGCTAGTAGTTGCTGCATTATAGCCTGTCCAATTAAATGCTGATTGGTTACTGTTTCCCACTAGTGATGCGTCACGCGCTTCGGTTCTGATACTGGTACCAAGAGAAAAATTAGAATCAAAGCTAACGGACCAGTCTCCACTACTCCAACTAGCTGCAGAAACAAATTCTGCACTGACTAAAGTAACGATACCCAGTGCAATCGAGGTTTTTTTGAATAGTGTGGCTCCATGGCTCATGCTAACTCTCCCTATTTTTCTAGCATTAAAATACTTTTTTTTTAGGATATACTTGACGCGTCTAAAAAAATTGACAGAGATCAACAATAGTTATCAGAAGGCTCAATATCGGTGCACAGTTTTAAAGTTGAAGCTATGTCTCATCATATAAAAAACAAGTCTACATTTAAAAAATTAGCGCTTAACACCATGCTTATTAATCACATTAGTAATGTCATTAATAAGCATGGTGTTATATAAACAAGACACTCATAATTTATGATTCATACTGATACTTGGCTATAACAAAGAGAGTAATAAAGCGGGTTATTTTGACCGTGACACTGACGATTTTTTGTATTTAAAGCTCCCCAATTACTTTAAAAAACTATCTCCGGGTGGCAATATATTCAATCAATGATTGTAACGAATTCACTTTTGCATAATCATTCTCAGGCACATTTACACCTGTTTCTTTTACGATTAAACCCAACAGATTCATAAAATCCATAGAGTCAAGATCTAGTTCATCTCTTAATTCCTCATTAGGGTCGAGACTCTGCACATCTGCCTCAGGTGCAATATCTAATATCAGTTTACAAACGAGATCTTTCAGTGATTGTTGGGTATTCATACTAACCTCTCGGGTGTTTGTAAAAGTTTATTAATTTTGTTGAGTAAGCGCGCCCCGGAATGACCATCACTGACGCGATGATCGGCTGCAAGACCCATGCTGACAATGGTTTTACTGGTGACCATGTTATCGATTACCCAAGGCACAGTTCGCTGTCTGCCTATGCCAATGATAGCCACCTGAGGCGGAAAAATAATGCTTTGGATCGTGTCGCAGCCTCTGTCTCCAAGATTGGATACGGTAACTGTCGCATCTTGCATTTCAGACATGCGTAATCCTCCATTTTTGGCTCTATTTACTTGGTCTTTTATTGTTTCCATCAATTCGACTAGCCCTAGATGTTGTGCATCGTGGATCGCTACAACCATTAACCCTCCTTGTCGCAAACTAATCGCATTACCCAAATGTACAGTGTCTGATGACTGATAATGACCGTCTTGATAAAAACCATTAAACATTGGAAATGATATTAATGCACGAGCAATAGCTGAATAGATAACAGCGTTGCTCAATATGCGTTTGCTGGGAGGTAGGTCTGCATTGTAATGGTTCAACCAGGTTAATGTGTTGTCTAACACCATATCTAATTGTAGGTAATAGTGAGGAATATCTCGCTTGGAACGACTGACAGTGCTCGCAATGGCTTCACGCATCATACTACTGGGGTCTTTAACGCTATCAGATGCAGATCGTTTATCCGCAATATTGATATCATCTAACAACACGGCGCCATCTGGCCCTGTTCCTTGGGTAAGTTGTCGCCAATCAATGCCTAATTTTTCTGCTTTATTGCGCGCTGCAGGGGATATTTTTGGCCGTTGTGTATTGAGGCTATCCCCACTTTTGACTTTTTCGTCAGTAAGCACCCTGCTCACTTCATCAGAGATATTTTGACTGACTGATGAGTTGCTAGCAACCTCGTGACTAACAGCTGGTTTGGGTTTGGGTTGAACTTCAACACTCTGTGAATTAACACTTTCCTCTATTTTTTCAGGTCTGTTGTTTGAATATTCTTCATTTTTTAACTGCAGTTCTGCGATAGGACAACCAATTTCTAATTCATCTCCTTCACCCGCCAGCAATGCGGTAATGATACCGTCGTTAAATACTTCCATATCAATCAGACCCTTCATAGTCTCAATGCTGGCGATGATATCGCCTTTAGATACGTGGTCGCCAGGTTTCACATTCCACTTAACAATAGTGCCCACAGCCATATCAGCGCCAAAAGATGGCATAGTGAGTATTTTCATTAAGTCACATCCCTGTTTAACAGTATCAATGCAGCCTCGACTATTTGTTCAATTTGCGGTGTAGCCGCGCGCTCTAAATGTTGTGAATAAGGAATAGGGACTTCTTTACTACAAAGACGGTTAGGTGGCGCATCCAGTGACCAGAAACAATGCTCTGCGACTAATGCACATACTTCACCTGCCAAACTTCCAGTACGCCAACCCTCGTCAATCACTAACACACGATGGGTTTTATCCACTGATTTAAACAAAGTGTGAGTATCAAGTGGGCGCAAACACCTTAAATCAACAACCTCTGCACTTATTCCCTGTGTCTCTAATTCACTGGCTGCCTGTAATGTCTTTGAAAGTGAACCACCGTAAGTTATCAAACTAATATCAGTACCACTTTTTCTGACCATTGCCTGATGCATATCTGGGCAATCTTCAGGCTCTGGAATAGCAGCAGAGTTGTTATACAACATGACATGTTCAAATAGTATGACGGGGTCTGGGTCTTTCAAAGCCATACAGAGCATATAGCGAGCATCTGCCACTGTAGCAGGCGCGAGTACTTTAATCCCGGGGACGTGCGCGTACCAATTTTCTAAACTATGGGAGTGCTGTGCAGCCAATTGTTTACCCGCTCCCGTGGCCATACGGATCACCAAAGGTACACTAATTTGATTTCCTGACATATGCCGTAATGTGGCTCCATTATTAACAATCTGATCGAGTGCCAACAAACTAAAATTAACTGTCATCACCTCGATTATTGGACGCATTCCACCTATAGCCGCCCCAATGCCAGCACCTACAAAACCTGACTCAGATAAGGGTGTATCAATAACTCTGTCAGTTCCAAATTCTTCTAACAGCCCCTTGGATACGGCATAACAACCACCATAGTTACCCACATCTTCGCCCATTAGAAAAACACGTTTATCGTGACGCATTGCTTCACTAATAGCGATTTTGAGTGCCTCTCGATAGGTTAAATTATGACTTTTCACGATCCTGCCTCTGCATAAACACCAAGATACAAGTCAGATACATCTTCAACCTCACTGCTCTCAGCAAAAGCTACGGATTGATTGATTTCGTCTGCAACCTGATCCTCAATCAGTTTTAATTCAGCGCTACTGAGTTTTCCATTAGCTTCAAGCCAGCGCTGTAATTTGATAATTGGGCCTTTACTTTTCCACGATTCCACTTCATCAGACTCTCGATAAAGTTGAGTATCAAACATCGAATGACCACGAAAACGATAGGTATTACATTCCAATAAACAGGGTCCATCACCTTTTCGAATTATTTGACAGTATTGGGTCGCAGCTGATTCCACCTCAACCACATTCATTCCATCAATAGAATGTGCCCTTAAACCGTAACTTTGTGCTTTACGGAATACGTGCTGCTCAGACTCTGAAATAGCCAGAGCAGTGCCCATCGCATAGCCGTTATTTTCACACACAAATAATATTGGCAATTGCCACAATTGAGCCAAATTAAGGCTTTCATGAAACTCCCCTTCTGCTACCGCACCTTCACCAAAAAAACACACCACAACATCATGTTTTTTTTGTATCTTGTTGGCTAAGGCTAAGCCAACCGCTAATGGCAATGCCCCAGCAACAATAGCGTTGCCTCCATAAAAGCGTTTCTCGACATCAAAAATATGCATCGAGCCACCCCGGCCTCGGCTACTGCCTGTGACTTTGCCAAACATTTCGGCCATCACTTTATCCATACTTAGACCACGCGCTAAAGCATGACCATGCTCTCGGTAAGTCGCAAACACTGCATCTTCGTTCTTTAATGCTTGCATCACACCAACTGCGACTGCCTCTTCACCTATGTAGAGGTGTAAAAAGCCGCGGATTTTTTCTTGCGTGTAGAGTTCGGCACACTTTTCTTCAAAACGCCTGATACGTAGCATCTGTTTGAACAAAAATTGCAGGTGTGCGATGTCCATATGGACTTTGCTGTTATCAACATTCATATGTTTTCTTCATTTAGTTAGTCGTTATTTTTATATTGTCGTCTGCATCACTTTCTAAAGTGGAAATGTCACCTTCAGGTAATCCAAGTTCACGGGCTTTTAATAATCTGCGCATGATTTTTCCACTTCGTGTTTTGGGTATGTTTTGTTTAATGACAATTTCTCTTGGTGCTAAAGCTGGACCCAACTTTTTGCGAGCATGAGCCATGATGCTTTTAACTAAATGGTTGTCAGGCTCGCAACCGAATTTGAGTGACACAAAAGCTTTAACTATTTCTCCTGCTACTGGATCAGGTATGCCAATGACCCCTGCTTCAACTACAGCAGGATGCTCTATTAATGCACTTTCGACTTCAAACGGACCAATTAAATGACCAGCAGATTTAATTAAGTCTGAACTGCGACCCACAAACCAAAAATATCCTTGTTCATCCTGATAAGCTAAATCACCACTGAGGTACCAGTCACCTTTAAAGCAACTTTGATAGCGTGCTGTTTCGTGTAGATAATTACGGAACATTGATGGCCAACCTTGCTTAAATGCCAACTCTCCCGGTTCACCAGGTGTGGTGACGTGGATGACATTTCCTTGTTTATCTGTCTTGATAATCGCGGCTTGAATACCTGGTAACGGCCTGCCCATTGAGCCAGGCTTAATATTTTCTCCAATGAAGTTAGCCAACATGATCCCACCAGTTTCTGTCTGCCACCAATTATCATGAAAGGGTTTGCCTAGGTACTCTTGGCTCCACACTACGGCTTCTGGATTGAGCGGCTCACCTACACTAGCCAAAAAACGCAGTGCGGATAGATCATACTGCTGGCATAGTTCGTTACCTGATTTCATTAACATCCGAATGGCGGTAGGTGCGGTATACCAAATGTTGACCTTTTCTGATTCTAAAATGCTGTACCACCTAACGGGGTCAAATTCAGCGTTGTCAACGATAAGTGTGGCACGGTTACATAATGGCGAAATGACCCCATAAGATATCCCTGTTACCCATCCTGGATCGGCGGTACACCAATAGATATCTTGAGGATGGATGTCCAGCGCACAGTAACCTGAATATTTATGATAAATAACGGCTTCATGCACATGAACCACGCCTTTGGGTTTACCGGTTGTACCACTTGTAAAGTGCAATAGTGCGGTGTCTTGTGAGCTTGTTTCACATATTTCGTATACATCACTGTATTGGTTTAATACTTGGTCTAAGTCAACACAGCCCTTGGGGCATTGACCTTTGCAGTCGTAAAGTAACACCTGTTTTAAAGATGTAAATTCATCGCGCCAAGGCGCTATTTTTTTACGATAAAGTCGGGCGCTCGTAAGTAATACTCTAGCACCACCTATTTTCATTCGAGACTTTATCGGCTCTGGTCCAAATGCAGCAAACAATGGACTGAACACTACCCCAGACTTTAAACATCCAATTATAGCCACGTACATTATTGAGCTTCGGTCAGTTAAACTACACAGTAAATGACCCTTTTCAATTTGTAATGCGCTCAGTAAGTTAGCAAACCGGTTACTACTTTGCTTTAGCTGGTGATAGGATAAAATAAGCCTCTGGCCTTTTTTCCCTAAAAATATTAGCGCTGTTTGATCACCGTATCCATCATCAACATGGCGATCGACAGCTTCGTAACCAATATTAATACCGCTTTTGTAGCCCTTAATTAACCTGTGGGCCTGCTCCCAATTAAAATCAGCATAAACCTGCTGATAACCTTGCATATTGGGTGGCTTATCTTGTTTGTTTATCTCTGTGTCAATCGTGGCATAATCCATACTGGCTCCAATTTTCCCAAAAGCTTCAGTAAGCCTAACTAAACTTGGCATAGGAGATTTGATCTGTGTCAAAACTCAAACTATAAAGCGCATTCTGTAATGTATACATACTAGAAACAGGGTACTGGACTCATCATGTTCTAAAGTGAGTAGGTGTTTAACGGTTACTGCAAAACACCTGCCTTTATTCGATTTGAAGGGGGACTGCCACTTAAAGTATTTGAAATATTAACCTTAATTCAACCCTGTAATATCATTGCTCTAGCGTTTTTTTAATTAAAAAAACGCTTTCAAAAGCCTTTTAATATTATTTTTATGGGTGAATATGTTGTCTATGCCAAATAAAGATATTTTTTGGTCTAGCGAAAAAGTCGTTGATATTTTACTAAACATGAATAAACGGTATACCTATAAATGGTAAGGCTTGCTATTCTAAACTGCTGCTTTTGAATACTGGTGCATCTTATGTACCTCATCCATTTTGCAGCTTATGACACTCACATTTGTATAGCCAACTCTGGCTAATTGTTCGGCCGCTAATGTGGCACGCAGCGAAGATGCACAATGAAGGTAAATAGGTCGCTTTGGATCTTTTTCTATTTCCAGCATTTTAATTTCTAGTATACCTCGAGGTATATTGATTGCGCCGATAGCGGGAGAAACAACATGCTCTGCTGATTCCCTCACGTCTATCAGTAATCCTTTATTTTGACGACGATCTGTTGCGGCTTTTTTAGCGGTAATAAGTTGCACGTTTTGTGTCGCCTGCTGTAATAGCAGTGAAAGTGTTTTTAACATAAGAAATCCAGTATATTTATAAAATCGATTTTTAATCCAATCTACGTTTTCTATTGAATGTAGACTCATCATTTACACAATGCTAAATCAGGACTTGTACCTTGTATTGGTTCAGTACCTATTTTATTAAGTCCATAGCCAATAAGGCTAGTCAAAGGGAAAATATTGATCTGGAATGCTCCAGCAAGCTCCAACTCAGGTTTAACCGAGACTCAGGTAATTCATGTGAACGAAAGCCTTGTACTTTTAGCACAACAGTCATAATAGTTTTTTGCATGTGACATCAATCAATGCACCAATAAAATTTAATTAAAATATAGTTCAAAATAGAAATATTGATCCGAGTCAAAATATTGGCCAAGTAAGTTCAAATAACAGCTAAAAGTGAATTGGCTGGAAACACCACAATGTGTCCAGTATTAACAGTTAGATAATATCTATCTAATTAATCGTTTGTGACATGAATGAATTACTATCGTCAATATCTGTTTTCACTTTCTAATCACTCACATCAAATAGTGACTGCCACAAGATCATATCGATGCCAGTCAGCTTTAAAAAAAATTGAGCTGACATAAATATTGTGACACTACCGATAAAATTCCAAATCCCTTATTTTGCTTGAGAGAGGTTACTTTTTAAGGCTTTACTTAATTCAATAAACATAGAGGTACCGGGTTTACTCTGCACAGGCCTATATTCGATTACTGTCGGTATAACCTGCGCTTTTGGCCAATAAGGATTGACGTCCTCATTTAATGTAGGGTGCGTATTTTTTTTGTTATGAATGGCAGTACTATGACTAGTTTTCATGGTTTTGTATTCCTTATGAACCATATTCTTAGATAAGACGGTCTTAATCAACGCCTTTTAGTCTTTCGCTGGGGCGCGTCTGAAAACACTAGAGATTAAAATTCGGATAACTGAATTTTAAGTACCAGCTAATTTAAAGTTTAAAGTGAGTTTTTAACGATGTATTGATGCATATCAAAATCACGTTATCTTATAAATAGAGCTTTTAACATGCAACCTCATAATGGCGATATGTTATATCTGAAAGGGGAACACGGATATAACCTAAGGTTCAGTATTGCTGCTAGATACCAATTTATATTACAAATCTATAGTGTTTTTTTGCTAATGGGTCGATACGCCTATGGTTACATAATAAATAGTATCAGCGACTATGTTCTAAATATTCTGATCCATTATTCGTCTTATATTGCCACCGATTAAATTTCCACCGGGGGTAAGCAATCATAAGTAACTGAGGCGAGTTAAGTACACCTTAAAGTTCCTGAACGATTGCCCATAAAAGTAATCTGTACTATTGATAACAATCAGTATGACGAGTGTCATGACTCAGTCTTTGGGACGTGTCAAAAAGGCATTTCACTTAGCAATACTGAAATAGGTTTTGATGCTTTTCAAAGGCCACTGTTTTGCTTTCAAGTGCCATAAACTCATCATAGCGATAGGTAGGCCCTTGTTTACACGCGTAACTATTGGCCACATAACAATGACCACATAGCCCTACACCGCAGCGCATTCGCCGTTCAATAGACATCCAAATATCTGATGTTTTTAAGCCCAATTCTGTACAGGATTGAGCAACTGCTATCATCATGGCTTCTGGGCCACAGGTAAGCACAATATCTGGATATCGTTCGTCTTTATTTAGCAAATGGGATAAGTGTTGTGTGGGTAAACCAGAATGGTCGCTACCCCCCCCAACTTCGAACACTTCAAACAACTTGATATTAGAAGACCAACGAGCCCTTTCTTTTTTGAGTACCTGCGAAGCTGAATCTCGAGTGGCATATAACAATGTGATTGACTGTGCATGACTATGATCGATTAAGTAGTCAATGGTAGAAGCTAGGGGCGCTAGGCCGCAACCACCTGCAACAATCAATACTTCTTTATATTCAATCAAACCAACGGGCCAGCCTCTTCCAAATGGACCGTTATATCCCAACACATCTCCTATCTTTAAGTGAAACAACTGTTCGGTTAAATGCCCAACATTTCTAATCAAAGCATTAAAGCGACCTGTTTTGTCAGGAATAGATGTGTAGGTAAAAGGCGCAATACCGGCGCCGGGTAATGTCAGCATAAAGAATTGACCAATACTGATGGGCTCATCATGTACAAAACCTTTGGGTTCAAAAGTAAAATGCCTAGCATGAGTGCCATCATCGTAAATATCAATTATGCGCATCGCTTGAGGCGTTAACTGCAACATTGTTGATCTATCCTTTTCATCACTGAATGGACCCCAATAGTGCCCGGACAGGTCTGTTCACAGCGCCCACAACCTACGCAACCGTATCGTTGGAATTCAGGTAAGTATTCATCAGAAAACTTATGAAACCAAAATCTTTCAACTCTTTGGGCCGCTTTTTGACTAGGGTTATGACCACTGGCTTCCTTTTGAAAGCCTTGAAACAAACAGGAATCCCAACATCTTATTGTCTTAGATTGTGTCATTTCAAGTTTGACTTCTGTGGATATTGACACAGGCGTATCTGGCTGTTTTTCAACCACTTCATAAGTACTATAACATGAGCAGGTAGGACAAAGATTGGTACAACCAGAGCACCCCAAACATCGCACACTTAATTCTTCCCAGAGTTGCGCAGGCACTGAATTATCGTTTAAATACTCAATAGCGTTACTAATATAACTATAATCTGCAAACTCTGAACGTACTTTTTCTAATAATTTTTTGCGTAATTTCAAATGCTTGTTTTCAGATTTATCTAACATCAGACCTTTAATACTGTTAATACCTTTTTCTGTTTGAGCAATCATTAGCCATTCAGAAGAACCCTTTTTTTCATCTGCATTTAAACGGCTTAACACCAAATCGGCTGTATTATCTTTTACGTGAGGCCCTGCATCGACTTGAACACAAAACCCGTTGGCACAGGGTGATTCACAGTCGATCCCGATAAGAAGAGTATTTTCACGTCTTTTTTGATAATAGGGGTCGTGCTTAAAAAACTTATCCTGATAGGCAATAGCGCTTAAATCACAGGCCTGAACACCAAACAGAACTTTTGGCTGAACTTGTGGCACGATGGTCTTAAAAGTTTCGCCATCAAATTTGTATAGCTCTTCTTTTTCGGCGAACAAAAAACCTTTAGGGGATGTTAAAGGTAAATGATCATGACCAAATAAAGGCTCACATATATCGCTAAATTGCTCTGTCCACAGGTTCTCGCCATCCACATCTTTTTGTATCTGCACTATCGAATAACACTTAGCAAGATGACGTTTTAATATACCTAGATCATTCATTAAATATTGATTATTAACTATTTTTTTTGCATCAATCATTGCGACTTCCTATATCACTTAATACAGATGAACGTGGCGGTTGGCCTTCAGGTAAAGGAATAATATTAACAGCACAGACCTTGAGTTCTGGCATTTCTGTGTTTGGATCCATTGCATCATTCGTCAAAAAATTAGAAGGGGCTTCTTTAAAATGATAGGGCATACTCAATAACCCCGGACTCACTTGGTGACTGACTTCAACCCTTGTTTCAACACAACCACGCCTTGAAGAAACAGTTACTCCTTGATGATTTTTTAGTCCTAGGTCCAATGCATCCTGTGGATGAATAAACAATAGTCCAATCGGAGTCTCGCGCTCTAAAAGAGGTGATTTTCGGGTCATAGAGCCGCAACCATAATGAAAGTGTAAGCGCATAGTGGTAAACCAATACGGATAATCGGCGTCAGGTATTTCATCTGTCAACACATAGTCAACAGGAATAAGTTTACCTTTACCTATGGGAAAATTTTTTGAATGTAAACAACGACTACCATCTGGAAATTCTTTATTACAAGGCCATTGCAAACCATTATTTAGTTTTAAACGCGGGTATGACATGCCACTGAAAGAGTCAGTTAATTGACTCATTTCATCAAACACTTGCTCAGTTGTTTGCCAGTTCATTAATTCAGGTAACCCCATTTTGTCTGCTAGCTCTTTGAGTATCTGCCAATCAACCTTCGCCTCACCAGGCGGTGTAACAGCCTGGTGGATCAGTTGCACTCTGCGTTCGCAGTTAGTAAATGTGCCTTGTTTTTCAGCAAAACTAGCAGCGGGTAATATAATGTCAGCCATTTTAGCGGTTTCTGTCATCGACAGTTCAATCACCACTAATAGGTCCATTGCCCGCATACCCTGAGCAACCTTATTACGGTCAGGATCAGTAACGACCGGGTCTTCACCAAAAATAAGTAATCCCCTGAAGTTACCATGACGTGCCTGATGACTCATTCCTAATGATGTTAAACCCGGTAAAGCTGCTACTTCTGTGTGCCATGCACGACTAAATTTTGCTCTGACCTGTTTATCAGTGGCGCTTTGATAATCAGGATAGACATTAGGTAAACACCCCATATCGCAGGCACCTTGAACGTTATTTTGTCCACGTAACGGGTTAATGCCTGTTCCTTCGCGGCCAATTTGCCCACAAATAAGCGCAAGGTTTGATACCGCTATGACATTATTTGTACCACTCACAAATTGAGTTATGCCCATTCCATAAGCAAGAAAGGCGGCATTGGCTTGACTATACAACTTTGCTGCTTTTACTAAGTCGGCGCCATAGACACCGGTGATGGCAGTTGTTTTTTCAACAGTACAATCTGCAACGTGAGCTTTGAGAGCGTCATACCCCTCACAGCGTTGTGAAATAAACTCATCGTTTTGCCAGTTATGGGTAAAGATGATGTTCAACAAACCATTTAATAGTGCGATATTAGTTCCAATCTTAAGTTGCAGATGTAAATCTGCCACTTTAGCAAGGCGCGTTTGACGTGGGTCCACTACAATTAGCTTTGCCCCACAAAGCTTGGCTTTCATGATCTGCCCACCAATTATCGCGTGGTTCTCAGTAGGATCCGCACCAATCACCAATATCACGTCAGCTTTGCCCACATCATCAATGCTATTTGTCATTGCACCCGATCCTAAGGTCTTTTTGAGACCCGCGACTGTGGGGCTGTGACAAATACGTGCACAATGATCGATGTTGTTAGTTTTTAATACGGCTCGGGCAAATTTTTGCGCCGCGTAGTTATCTTCGTTGGTTGCTCTAGCACTACTAATAAGACCAACACTTTGGGGGCCACTTTCGCTAATAAATTGTTTAAGGTTTTTGGCTATATAACTTAGAGCGTGTTGCCAGCTCACAATCTTAAATTTACCATCTACTTTCATTAAAGGTTGCGTTAAACGACCATGACGGCTGATACCAAAAGGTGTATTCCAGCCTTTAGCACATAACTTTCCTTGGCTAATGGGATGCTTATTAAGGGGTTGTACAGCAATGATATTGTTATCACTCGCCACGAGAGCAATACCACAACCTACACCACAAAAAGGACAGATGCTGTTAACCTGAGTACGACTCATAAAAAGTCATCCTAGCCATTCAATAATTAATATCTATTAAAATAACTATTTGGAATTTTATTTTGACGGGTATCAAACTTATGCTACTTAACCCCAAAAGGGCCTAACTCAATATTTTCTCTGATAGATAATGTGATACACCAACCCAACAAAAATACTACCACCGATGATGTTACCTATAATCACAAAAAAAATATTTCGAAAAAAATCAAAAAATGTGATGAGACTTCCGGGTATATCTAGGATTGAAAAGTGTTGGATCAGCAGAGCCATTGGATAAAAATACATATTCGCCACACTATGCTCAAACCCAGCGGCAACAAATGCGGTTATAGGAAAAATAATAGCCACCACTTTGTCAGTGACCGTTTTACCTGCAATGGCCATCCATACAGCCATACACACCAGCACGTTGCAGAGTATCCCGCGAAACAAAGCCTCACTATTGGTTAAGCCACTTTTTGCCGCTGCAATAATCAAATATTGTTCAGCTATAGCTCCCTCATTCATAAGGACGTGACCCGATAAAAAAATCAGAGTTGCGATACCCGCGGCCCCAAAAAAATTGGCGATACAGACTATTGTCCAATTTCTAAGCACTCCGTGTAGTGAAATCTTCTTATCTGCCCATGCCATTATCATTAAGTTATTACCTGTAAATAATTCTGCACCCGCCACCACCACTAAAATAAGTCCCAAGCAAAAGGCCAATCCCCCTAAAAGCTGAATACTAGCAAAACTTAACGTGATGTCTGATCGAATCAACACATACAACATGGCACCTAGCCCGATAAAGGCACCTGCCAACAATCCCAGCATCACTAAGGGTAAAATGGGCATTGTCGCTTTTTTTATGCCCATTTCATCGACCATTACAGCAATTTGTGCTGGTGAATAAGCATCAAAACTAAATTTCACATTCATAGATCCCACTCTTTTCAATAGATAAATTTCTTTTAATAATCAAAACTATCTTGTTGGTTTCTAACGAACAAGTGTTGACGTTAATCAAACACAGAGCTTATTGTTAATAAGCCTAATACAACTATTTTTGATGCTGTTGTATGTAAGGTAGATTAAGTTTTAGTAGAGGATTTGTATGCCAAAGATGACGTAATTTCTAGTCTGTTTGAAAGAAGTTCTGCACAAGTGAGTGCCTCCTAAATCCATAGAATTTTCACTTATAAATCAAAGTAAGAAAAAAATCATTCTGTGTACCCACCAAAATAATTGACCTTTTTATGCATTAACCTAATGTATTTTTAGCGCTTTCAAAATTAAAAAAAATACAAAAATAAAGTTTGATTGTCGTCAATAATTAACTTTGTAAACATGTAAATATTTCTCTTTACAAATAATCAATGTTGGCGCGACGTAACAAAATTAATATTTATGCGGGTGCAAGGAATAGATCGTATCTAGCACCCTACGGACACGTAATTAAAAAGTACGCAATTATTGTTCGTCAAAAGAAATAATGGACTAGAGGAAAGACATAAATGCCCCCTAACATTCAAATCTCATGTCCAATCTGTTGGGCAATCAATAGACTTCAATACGAAAATATTGTCTGTAAACCTATGTGCGGAAAATGTCACCATATTCTTTTTATGGGAAAAACCATAGAATTATCTAGTGTTAATACCAGCCATTTTTTGACCCGTAATGACATTCCACTGATGATCCTTTTCTGGTCTATTTTACCCAACTCTGACACTGACAGAGTATTGGCGTTTGACGACTGTGTTCAGTCTTTAGAACCACATTTCAGGCTCGCTAGGATCAATATAGACAGCGAGAAGAATACTGCTGTCGCACTTGGAATATCTGCGGCTCAAACCATAAGTATGTTTTATCGAAATCAAGAACTAGCGCGAACAGACAAAAAAATGAACCATGATGAAATGGTAAATTGGGCACTCAGCATAACCTTGGAGTCTATAAAAGACTAATTCAAATCACACTCTTCAGACTCAGATAAGCTTTTGTCTTAGTCAGTAATTAAGAATTAGCATAATAGATAATTTCCACTTAAATCGGATACGGACTCAATAAAGATGAATATAAATATAATGTTGCTTATTTTGATGGCCGTTACGTTCAAATAATTTGTGTTCAGCAAACCAACCGTCTTAACCAATATAAAAAGAGAGATCGATAATCATGTTGCTCCTTGCTCGAAATATTCCACTCGAATTAGAACCCTTAGTTAAACAAATTTTAACGTTGGCAACCGATTTACGATGGACATGGAGCCACGATGGAGACACTTTTTGGCAATACTTAGATTCCAAAACATGGACGTTAACCCGTAATCCCTATGCTGTACTTCAAAAACTATCCGTAAAGCGCTTAACTGAACTGCATACTGATAAAGATTTTTCTACACATCTACATAATTTATTAGATGCGCGTGATGACTACCTCACTAAAGATTGTTGGGCAGAACAGTATTTCACCAACAGTAAACAAGCTCAGATTGCCTATTTCAGTATGGAGTTTGGCTTATCTGAGGCATTGCCACTATATGCCGGTGGCCTAGGTATTTTAGCGGGAGATTATTTAAAAACCGCGAGTGATCTCGGGGTTCCTGCGATCGGTATGGGGTTATTATATGATGAAGGCTATTTCCGCCAATACTTGGACAGTGATGGTTGGCAACATGAGATGTACCCTCATAACGATTCACGAAACCTCCCCTTACAACCAGTTATTACTGAAGATGGTGCTTGGTTAACTATTGAAATTAATCTTCCTGGAAGGATCTTATACCTACAAGTATGGCAGGCCCAAGTTGGGCGAACGACCCTGTATTTACTTGACAGCAATGACCCATTGAATAACCCAGTTGATCAAGCTATTACAGGACGCTTATATGCAGGCTCTGAAGAATTACGCTTAATACAGGAAATAGTGTTGGGCGTGGGTGGATGGCAAGTTATTGAAGCCTTGAAGCTGGACATCAAATTGTGCCACTTAAATGAAGGTCACGCAGCGTTTGCAGCACTGGAACGTGCTCGCTGTTTTATGCACAAAAACAACTTGAATTTTTGGCAGGCACTTTGGGCAACTCGTGCTGGCAACATATTCACAACCCACACGCCTGTGGCGGCTGCATTTGATACGTTTCCAGCTGATTTATTGAAGCATTATGGAGAGCATTATGCCGATAAACTCGGGATCACCCCTGAGCAATTACTTAATATGGGTAAAATGATTGCTGATGATAACAATGAGCGCTTTAATATGGCCTATTTAGCGGCTCGCACGTGTGCCAGAATTAACGGCGTGAGTGAATTACATTGTGTTGTCAGTAAAAATATTTTTTCTGGACTTTACCCTGGTTGGCCATTAGCTGAAATTCCCGTAAGCCATGTTACTAATGGTGTACATATGCCTTCATGGGATTCAGCATTAGCCGACAAATTATGGACTGATAGTTGTGGTAAAGAACGTTGGTTAGGGGCTCAAGAGTCTCTGGAAAATAATATTAAGAAGCTGAACGACACACAAATCTGGAGTTTGCGAGGGCAACAGCGAACAGACTTAATACATTATGTTCGCCGCCGTTTAAGTGATCAAAAAAGACGCTCGCCTAATAGCGGGCAATCCATCGAACAGGTTCAAACAATACTCGACCCAAATATTCTGACCTTAGGATTCGCCAGACGTTTTACTGAGTACAAACGGCCAAACTTGTTATTAGCAGATCAACAACGCTTAATCAGTCTATTGTCTAATACCCAAATGCCTCTTCAAATCATCATAGCCGGCAAAGCCCATCCTCAAGACAACATAGGCAAACAATTTATTCAAGAATGGGTGGCCTTTCTGCAACGTCAAGATGTGAGACCACACATTGTGTTTCTTGAAGATTATGATATTAGACTGGCACAACATATGGTTCAGGGGGTAGATCTTTGGCTCAACACCCCCCGCCGTCCATGGGAAGCATGTGGAACCAGTGGTATGAAAGTATTGGTAAATGGAGGGCTTAACATTTCAGAATTGGATGGTTGGTGGGCAGAAGCCTATACCGCTAATGTGGGTTGGGCACTGGGTGATGGAGAACAACACAATGAAAGTGATTGGGATCAAATCGAAGCGCAACAATTATATACTTTATTAGAAGACCAAATTATACCTGCATTTTATCATCGAGATGAAGAAGGTATACCGATTGAGTGGATACAAATGATCCGTAACAGCATGTCTTGCCTTACCCCAAAATTCAGTAGCAACCGCATGTTACGCGAATACACCGAAAAGCTTTATCTCCCTGCCCTAGCTGACCATAAAATGCGAAATGAAGACGGTATTGAACTAGCACGTAAATTAACTCAATGGCAAACCCAATTAGTGCACTACGGAGACAATATTCATTGGGGTGATCTACGGGTAGAGCAGCATGCTGCTAGTACAAGCTTTGTTGTATCTGTGTATCTGGGTGACGTGCCGGCTGATTACATTGAAGTTCAATTATTTGCAGACGCTGAAAATCAAGAAAGCGCTATTTTTTGTCAAAAGATGAATTGTGTAACCACAGTATCAGGTTCACTGAATGGCTTTATTTATCGATTTATCGAATTGAATTGCAATCGAGTCGTCATTTTGAGGACTATACACCGCGGGTTATTGCCGTAAATAAAAGTGCTCAAGTCCCATGTGAAAACCACTTTATAAAATGGTGGTTTGGCTCAAGAACGATGGTATGAGATGTACGTTTATAGCAAATTATATTTAAATAAATGTAAAAACCCATCATTTAAGCTTGCATAGTCGTTTGGCTATCAGGCGATAAAGACAACGCCCAGCCCTCATAATTTTTGGCTAATAAGTCATCGTAATGGCTAAATAAGCCCAATAATTACCTATATAAATAAATGTCACATCGGCGCACCACACTTACTTTTGCTGGGTCACTGCAATCCGTCTGTTCAGTAAGCTTGGTATCTCAACATGCTCTTTTGTACGCATGTTTTGGAAGCTGGCAACTCACCAACTCTAAGGCTTTTATCAGCCTTGCCGCTTAATAGCGGATCAAGGGAAATCCAGGTGTGGCTGCAGTCTTGGCAAAGGTTCGGGCACCAGCCAAACCCTTGCTTTAGCGGTGAAGGTGCTTGACCTCACTCACTCACTTTACGCGCTCGGGACAGATGTTCTCATTCTTCATAAGCCAATATTTATAGGTGTTGTGGTGACTATTTTTACTAATTTATTACTTACACATGTCGAAGTGGTAAAGTTTGTTTTCAGTTCTACAATCTTAACCGGTGCGCCCTTTGTCAATAACTTGGTCAATTTCCTCATCGCCCACTCTACTTTTATCATCAACAACATCCGGGCGCTCATCAATACTGATATGACTCTTAATCAACCCGGCGTCCCCCAAATTAGGTTTAATTAAAGGCTTTACCCCCCTAAGCTACCTAACTGTAGAACCTGCATAACACGCAGAATAAATCAGCTATTAAATCGAATTCTTACCCCGGCATTGACAACAAAACCATCGTTACGAGACCAAATACCTGTTGTCCATTGACCATCGGGCGACCGGTTAGGTAAAACCAAAGGATCGTCTAACGTTTGGCGAATATTAAGCAGGTTTTCGGCATTAATGAACCAACTGAATTGGCCAAACGTTTTTTCGCCAAGTAATCCTAGATGCCAATAAGGTTTACTGATATTACGATAGGGATTACCATCTAAACGCTGATCGCCCGTGTAATACGCTTCAAAACCCACACGGAATTCGCCATGTCTCTCCCACATAGCAACAAAACCAGCCGAGTGTCGAGGTGTTAGTTCAATGCGTTGCCGAGCGTTGCTTGTTGCATCAAACTCGGTGGCATCTAAAAATAAATAACTACCCGTTAGTTTAATGTCCTGCCATTTATAACGTAGCATTAACTCTGAGCCATAAATGCGTGACTCGCCGCTGGCATTAACCAAGCGAACACGGTTTAGTGGCCCACCACTTTGAGAGGAAAATGTTTCTAGCTCAGTAACGTTTTTAACTGTTGAACTAAACAGCGTGATCCCAGTTTCCAGTTGGTTAAATTGATAACTGATATCTAATGAGGACGTCACTGCCGTTTCTTGCTGTATATCACTCAAAGGTGAAAGACGTGCAAGGCCAGCTGCCTCAATTTCCTCTATAAAGGGTGTAGGCGCAAAATAACCACGGCCATAAGATGCTCTAATGGTCAAATCATCAGGCCGATAAAGCATGGAAATGCGCGGACTAAACTGCGTACCATATTCACTGTGTTCATCTGCTCGAGCACTTATTGAAGTTGAAAACTGCTCTGTCAGTTCATAATCGGCTTGAGCAAACACACCAGGTACATCATAACGGTAATCGAAGCTGGGAAAATCGATTGATTGAAAGCGATCTGACTGCACGGCCAAACCAATGACCCATTGAGTACTTGTCGTGTAGCCTGAAACAGAGCTTTCAAGCAGATAACTTTCATGACGGTCTTCTTCTAATACCTCACCAAATTGTTTATTATGATTTTGTGTCATGGCCGAACCACGAAAATTCCAATCCAACGTCGCCACTAATGGCCCATTAGCAATAAAACCACCATCAAAACGTTCACTGTCTTGAGTTTGGGCAAAAGAGTTTCCGTCGGGTGTGGTTTGGCCTGCTCTGGTGCCACCGTCTCGATTTTCGGTCATAAAACCGATGGTTGCATAGACATTAGTGCCGTTTTCTCCCTGCCAAAACAAACGAGGCCTAGCGGTATAACGTTCATACCCAGCCATATCTATCCAGCCGTCATCATCTAAATCTTGGACACGCTGGTGATGGCTTCCAGCCGTAATCGACGCCCCAAAAGAATCGTCTAATGGCCCTGCAAGATAGGTTGTAAAGTCTTGCCCATCTCGCGATGTGACATTCATCAATACTTCAGCTTCTGATCCATCGGTGGGCTTGCGAGAAATAAGATTGATCACGCCTCCCATTGCAGAGCCACCATAAAGAGAAGATGCCGACCCTTTAATAATTTCTACGCTAGCGAGGTCAGTTGGGGGTATTTGCAACAGCCCAATCGAAGAGGCCTGACCGCCATAAAGCGGCAAACCATCGTTAAGTAACTGAGTATAGCGACCATATAACCCCTGCAAACGAATATTTGCACTGCCCAGTGCCGGCGACGTCGTTTGTACACGCACCCCACCCGTTTCGGCAACCAGCATAGAAATATTACCCGGACGCATGATGGCTTTTTCTTCAAGCTCTTCGCGCACGATAATTTCGACGCGAATAGGCTCATCGTTTACCGACCTCCCAAGACGGGTAGACAACACAAGAATAGATTCCACCCCTTCACTATGCTTATGATGTTTCTCATCATCACCAAGACCACCTTGCTGTTCATCTTCATGGTGAGACTTGTCGCTTTCTGCAGGTTGCTGAGTGACTTTTGAATCAGTTCCGTCCCTGACTTCGGATTGACTAGCACACGTTTCAAATACACCTAATATATTGATAGTTAATACAAATATAGCCATGTTACTGAAGGAATGGAAAAAACACATAAAACGTAAACACCTTAAAGAAAATAGAGATTATTTAGTCGTAAAATATGCTGCGCACAGTACCATGAAACATATTAGCGACAGATGAAATTTTAGCGAAAATTAATAAAACACAAATATGGAGCACAGGTTTTAATCTAGAGTTGTAGCATTGGTTTTTGATATTACGATGGGTGGCTTTGTAATTCTTTTTGCCTCATCAAAGCCAGGCTAGAACAAAGATAATAGTCCGGTTAGTTATTTTTAAAGGC
>Ga0209712_10000821_pt1 | contig 26845 bp, 24 predicted proteins | sample ArcOceMetagenome_FD_187443 | JGI IMG/M metagenome (GOLD analysis project Ga0209712, IMG submission 187443) | Marine eukaryotic phytoplankton communities from Arctic Ocean - Arctic Ocean - Greenland ARC118M Metagenome (SPAdes) (version 2) | ecosystem: Environmental > Aquatic > Marine > Oceanic...
TAGTCAAAGAAGAATTAGCCGTGCTGCGTCGGGAATTAAAGTTGTCTGGGCAAATGGAAGCCTGGGGACGCAATCAATTTGTATCAGAGCCGATGAAACCTCTCATAAAAGCACTGGATGATTCAGGTATGCCCTTATCTCTGCAGGCGATGGTTGCAGATATTGTCAATCAAAGTGTAACGCATAATGAGGCTCTGGACGGTATTTCTACAACACTTGGACAAAATATCGCCAATGTCAACATCCTCTCAGAAATGCAAGGAATTCATGTAATTACTGGAAGCTCTGGGTCTGGAAAAACGCTCATGTCTGCGAGACTCGCTAACCAAAAAGCACTGGAGTATGGTGAACATGATATTGCCTTGATAAGCTTTAAAGATACTCGCTTCGGAGCTTGGAGTCAGGTGCAACTTTTAGGAGCCCAGGCTGGAGTAGATACTTTTCGAGTCAATTCTGATGATGCTCTTGAGCAGCTAGTCGCTGAGCTTTCATCACGAAAGCTGGTACTTATTGATACTCCTGGAGTTGACGTCGCATCAACTATGAATACGCTTACGGCCCTCTTACCTAACGCAAAATATCATCTGGTTGTCTCCGCAGACGCATCAGAGGGCGGGATAAGTAAATACATAAAAATGAATAACGGTGCATGGACATCAATCATGCTCTCTCGACTAGCGAATGATATACAACCTTGGCCACTAATAAATGTGCTGTTGAAAGAAAATATAGCTGTTTCATTAGCCGCGGGAGTAGCCTCGATAACGGACCCAGCAGCCTCTATCAGCGGTGTTTCCTTGCTCAAGACTAGTCTTTCCGGGCTACCCTTGAGTTTTGTTTGACTCCCTTAAAGGGATGAACGAAAATGAAGCGACAGCATAGCGATTTAGACTTATTAACTAACGATTCTCGTAGCGAAAAGGTATAGACAATTGGATAGAACGCCCATGCAAATTATTGGAATAGCCAGCGGTAAAGGTGGTGTCGGGAAAACTACCATTTCGGCTAATCTTGCTGTTGCACTAGCTGCGCGCGGTAAAAGCGTGATGCTTTTTGACGCGGATCTTGGTCTTGCTAACGCTCAGCTCGCCTTGGGATGCAAAGCCCCCTATAACTTTAGTCATGTTATTTCTGGAGAAAAAACGCTCAAAGAAATTATTGTCGATGGTCCTAAAGGTGTCAAACTTGTTCCAGGTGCCAGTGGCATTCAGCATCTCGCCTCACTTAGCGCGACTGAATCTGCTGGAATTATCCACGCGTTTTCCGAGTTAGAAGATGGTCTTGATTATTTTATTGTGGATATGGCCGCTGGGTTATCTGACTCGGTTATGACTTTCTTAAGTGCCTGTCAACATAGGTTTATTGTTGTCAAAAATGAACCGTCCTCTATCGCAGACGCATATGCCACGATAAAAGTCATGATCCAAAACTATGGTCTAGATAATATTTCTGTGATTCCCAATAGTGTTCCATCCCAGCGAGAAGGAGAAAGTTTATACCAAAGAATTAACTCCGTGATCAAAAATTTTCTAGGCAGTGAAGTAGGTTACCTTTACTCGATCTCAGAAGATGAAATGTTACTGCGTGCAATTAGAGCCTCCGAACCTATTTTATCATTTTCTCCTGCAAGTGCCGCAGCACGAGATTTTTCAGCTATGGCAGATGCTGTCGAGGCGATACCAAAGGATAACTCAATCACCGGTGGCCTGCAGTTTTTTGTCGAACGCATGGCTGCCAATCAAGCAGCTATAGATTAGAATGTTCAAATGCCTGATTTAAGTATCTATGACAAGGTTCGAGAAGCAAGCCTACCGAACAGCGAACTCATGGAGCATATTGGCTTGGTTAAGCGTGTCGCCATTCATCTAAAAAGCCGCCTGCCCGCTTATATGGAGTTGGATGAGTTGATCCAAGTGGGGACGATTGGTCTTATTGAAGCCGCAAAATCGTTCGACAAAAGCCGAGGTGTCGATTTTGAAGCCTTTGCTAGAACCCGTATTCGCGGTGCAATCATCGATCAAGTTAGAAAACTTTCATACCTACCTCGATCTGCAATGGTTAATATACGGGACCATAACGAAGCAAGTAATATACTGTCCAGCGACCTTGGCAGGGAACCTTCGCAATCTGAATTGGCTGCTTTTATGGGAAAAGACTTAGAAACCTTCCATAAAGAAAGAACGCATTCTCATCGTTTTCAAACTGTATCTCTGGAGTCACAGCTACCAGATACGGTAGACCTGCCATCCAGTGAAATCAATGAGCCTGAAACGCATGTTTCTACAAACCAAGTAATGCTCGCCCTCACCGCCTCAATTGATTTGCTTCCAGAACGAGAGAAGACAATTGTTACCCTCTACTATGTGGAAGAAATGAATCTGAAAGAAATCGGCGCGGTACTTGAAGTCAGTGAATCACGCGTCAGTCAGATACTGTCCTCCACGATCAAACAATTAAGATCGCATCTAAACCCCAGTTAATTCAAAATATTTGCGAGAGCTTGCAGAGTTAGTCTTCAGAAGACTGAATAGAATAAAAAATAAGGTTAGGGTCCCGAGGGACTGTTATAGCCAACGGCCCTTTCTGCTTTTTTTGTAATTCTGCCTGGCGCTCCAGCACACTTAAATACTTAGCTTTTTCCAGTGTTACCAATGCAGACACGTCAGTATTAAGTTTTTTAGCATGAGTCAACTGTGTCTCAACCTCCGCTAACTGGCTATTAATTAGTGTCGTTACATCAGACACTCCCGTAATGTGCTGATGAACGTGGCCAATTTCTTTCTTAAGATCTAATATTTGAGCTACTAACTTGTCAGTCTCAACACTAAGACTCTGGGCAGTGGCCTCTGGCAAAGAGCTTTGCATCGCAGAGACACTAGTGCCTGCTTTTTCAAGCGAAACACTTAATCCTAGCTGATTTATACCGAAATCATTCTGCGCAGTGGCTAATGTCTCTATAGTCACACTAATTTCTTCTACACGTTCCATCACCAAGCGATTACTTTCATCCAGAAGTCCAATGCGGCTTGAAAGAAAAAAAGTAAAAACGCCAATCCCAAGTAAAAGTAGTGCCAAAATACCCGAAGAAATCATCACCAATCGGTTGGAGAACTGGCTCGCCTTTGACACAGTATCTGACAACGCAATCAACCTTTCCTCACTAGACTCTAAAGAATCCGTACTTTCTGTAGAATCGAGACGCTCCTTTTCTTTACTGGCGACTGGCTTCTTTTCTTTCGCTTCAGTTTTCTTCTTATCTTTAGTTGCCATGTTTAGCACTCAAACTATCATTAAATTTTAGGACATATAACCGTTTTGCTCATGTGTTTCTTATCGACAGTCTGGGCTACAACTTTAGACAAGATGGGGGTTAGGCACCGAGTTGCCGAGTTATTTGATCAGTAACTGCAATGTTTTGGCCGGCCTTATCCAGAAGTCTTTTGGCATATCCGGGCTTGACACAAATGCAATCGCCTTTTCTTTGGATAAAAAAGGCCCCGAAATAATGGCGTATATCGTACCTTCAGTAGTCTGCAAAGGCATTAACATTGAATCTTCAAGACCGTCGTTATCTGCACGATATGTTTGCGCCATTAATTTTTTCTTAAAAAGATTAAATTGCACAAAATAACTATCGGACTTCGCATTTGCGACAATCTGTCGTGGTTCCAAGAATTCTGGTACAACATTGGCGATAATCAGGGTATCTTTTTGGCTAGCAATGGCAACGCGAGGTTGCGTGTTAGCTGGTTGTTGAATCACCTCTACTGATATATCTTTGTCCAAATATTCAAGTTCTGGAATGGCCATGACGATGGGATTACTTATCACAGAAATTATTGGTGATTGCTGGACTTCCTCTACTGCTCTTTTGTCTAAAACTTTGGTTCCTGAGCTAGTTCCATTTATGGGTTTACTAGAAGAAAACAGTGTTACTAAACCGTTAATGTAATTCTCACCCCGTTGAAAATCAATGTCCGCAGTTACGATCCATGATGTCGCCATTAGCATAGTAACCGCAGCTATTTTGGGCCATCGGGCTGCAGACTGACGAGGTTCTATATTTGACTCACTAGTCGCTTTTATAGATGCGGGTTCTTCAAGCTGAGACTCTTCAAGTGCAGGACCGAGAACATGATCTTGATCAAGTATATTTGGCGCTGTTTCAAGATATACGCTCTCTCTATACTCAACAAATAAATCTTGATTGAGCCCCTCTAACATGGCCTCCACTTCCTCTGTATAGCCAATAGACTCGGCCATACTGAAGAGCTGATTCACATCGTTTATCGCTAGATCACTCAAGGTCCAACGGTGTAGTTTGTGCCCAAAAAGATTGATCGCATGATTATTTTTCGGCCAAGCTTGAGCGTTAATAAAGACTACTAATTGCACATTGGCGCCAGGAAAATCCGAAATGAGCTGAGAAAGTAAAACCCATTGCGGCTGCTCAACCAGGTGTGGATCATTAACAACCATCAAAGTAACAGGGCTGTCGTCTTTTGCCGGTCTTAAAGCGTCATCCAGCGATACCTGTTCTATGATCTTATTGAATCGTTTTAATAAACTATTCGTGGTGCTGGGTAGCAGTACCTCTAAGCTGAACAATTGCTTTTCACGCAGGCGTGAAATCATTAACCGACAATAATGGTTCAACATAACTTCATTATTGGCTACAACAGCTACACCACGCCGCTCAATAGTTAGAACATCAAGCGCATCAAAAAATTGGGTTTTATCTTGTGGACGATAAAAAACATCATGTTGATCCAACCAGTCAGTGGCGTCTACTTTTGAAACTATTTTTTCTTGCATAATTAGTCAGAGCCTACTTGAGGCCTCCTTTGATTTAATTTGTGAGTCGACCATCAACGCCATAACGCATGCCCTCAGGCACATCTGGCTTTGGCTTCTCGGTCACCATTGCTCCAGGCCCAAGGCTGTTGAGGCTAAATACGTAAGCAATCACTTGAGCCACAGCGTAGTAGAGTGTTTCCGGTACGCTTTGATTTAAATCAGTGGTGAAGTAAATTGCTCTGGCAAGTGGTGGTGCATGAAATATTGGAACACTCGACTCTGTAGCTTTTTCTCTAATACTTTGTGCCATGTAATCAACGCCTTTTGCAACAACCGTAGGCGCCCCATTACTCAAGGGGTCATAACGTAACGCTACCGCAAAATGTTCTGGGTTAACAACGATTACATCAGCTTCTGAAACAGCAGCCATCATTTGACCCATGGCCATTTCACGCTGCCTACGCCTTATTTGCGCCTTAACTTCTGGACGGCCTTCGGTATCTTTAAGTTCATCTTTAACCTCTTGCTTGGTCATTTTTAATTTTTTGTTATGCTCATAGAGCTGGTAGGGCACATCGATAGCCGCAGCAATCATGAGCGTTAACGTGACATAAACAGTGCCCTGACCAATTAACGCTCCCGCACTAGCCATCGCCGGCTTAACATGCATAAAACCAAGTTCCGTAAGCTCATCAAAATTATTACTTACAACCAGATATAAAGTTCCACCAACTAATCCAAACTTCGCAAGAGCCTTGGTTAAATTGACTAAAGCCTGGATACCAAACATCCGTTTAAAGCCCTGAAGAGGATTTATCTTACTCGCCTTAGGTGCTGTCGCTTTTAATGAAAAATTATATCCGCCGATAAAACCAGCAGCCCCAATGGCTATGATAATAGCCAATACAAAAATCGGTAATATGGCGGACATGCTGTTTATCGCATGATGCCCAAATGTTGAAGGAAGCAAGGCATCTGCATAGATACTTTTTCGATCAAATATAAACCCAGACTTAAATACTTCGCTGAGCTGGAGTATCAAAGTGCTTCCAAAAAGGTACATGAAGATGGCAACTCCAATCATCATTGCCGCGACAGAGAGCTCTTGCGAACGAGCGACCTGACCGTCTTCACGCGCTTTTTCCATACGCTTAGCCGTGGGTTCTTCTGTCTTCTCTTCTGTCGAGTCTTGGTCGGCCACTACTGTATTCCCAGGGCCTGGCCCATCACATCAAAAGATCGCTGCCATAACCATTGAATACGAAAACCAATGCTGGTCATTGACAGCGATAATAGAACCATCCCTGCAAGAATCATTGCAGGAAATCCCACTGCAAAAATATTTAAGGCTGGCGCGGCACGAGTAATCACTCCAAGGCCAATATTGATAAACAATAAAGATGTCATTAAAGGCATGCCGATCAAAATAGCACCAAGGAACATCATTGAACTCCACTCAATGGTCAATTCGATAAGGGCTTGAACCGCGATTATTCCCCCAATGGGTAGGATCTGAAAGCTCTCTAACACCATTGATATCACTATAACGTGGCCGCCAAGGCCCAAAAAAATGAGCGTAGAACATATGATTAAAAATTGAGCCAATACGGGCACATTTCCCATATTTGGATCCACCATATTGGCCATACTAAGTCCCATTGAGGCTGAGATTGCTTGCCCACCAATAATTAAAGCCGCATTGACTATTTGGAGTAGCAAGCCCATGAGAGCCCCGATAAAAACTTGAGTAAATACTTCTCGTAGTCCGATAGCGCTAAACGGTTCTAGTGCAGGCCATTCTGACAATGGATAAATCATCCACGTCAATACAATCGCTAAAAGTACCCTAATTCGAACTGACACCGCTCTAATTGAAAAGAATGGCGCAGTCAGCAAAAAAGCGGATATGCGAATCATAGGCCATAAGAACATATAGAACCGTTCAACAACTTCTGCAACCAAGAGCTCCATTACATGAACAGCATTGGAATACGTTCAAAAATTCGTCGGATAAAATCGACCATAATCGATATTTGCCAGCTGCCAAAAGCCATTAAGGCAAGTACCATGACTCCAAGCTTCGGGATAAAACTCAACGTCATTTCTTGTATGGAGGTGGCGGCTTGAAAAATACCAATGAGTAGACCAACGGCAAGGGCTACGCCCAATAGTGGCGCGGCTACCAACACAGCCACCCAAAGTGACTCCCGTCCTAACTCTATAACCTGTGCTACGTCCATAACGCCTCCACTCAAATAACAAAACTTGCGGTTAAAGATCCCATAATCAAGGACCAACCATCGACTAAAACAAACAACATAAGTTTGAAAGGCATAGATATCATCATTGGCGATAACATCATCATTCCCATCGACATCAAGACACTTGCTACGACCAAGTCAATTACGATAAAAGGGATATAGATTAAAAAACCAATGGTAAATGCACTCTTTAACTCAGATGTTATATAAGCTGGTACTAATGTAGTAAAGGGGACATCTGCGGGCTCTCCTAATTCACTATTCCTGGCTATTTCAGCGAACATCGCAATGTCTGTTTCTCTTGTCTGATTTAACATGAATCTTCTCATCGGCTTCTCTGCCGCGGCTAAGGCTGCGTCAAAACCAATCGTGCCCTCTGAGTAAGGCTCTACTGCCTCTTCATACACAGTAGTAATAACTGGAGACATAATGAAAATGGTTAAAAACAATGCTAGTCCAAGTAAAACCTGGTTTGGCGGTGTCTGGGCCGTACCTAATGCCTGACGTAAAAGCGACAAAACAATAATAATCCTCACAAAAGAGGTCGTCATAAGAATTAGCGACGGCAGAAGCGTTAGCGCTGTCATGAGCGCCAATAGTTGCAAGGTTAAACTGTACTCGGTACTCCCGTTACCATTATCAATCATGTTTACAATAGGCATTCCCGTCTGAGCAGCTGCTGGCTGTATAAAGAGCCAAAGTACTAACATTATTAGCGGTTTGAACCTTGTAATAAATGTAGTCATTTTTTTAGTACTCGCGACAGTATCCCTTGAAAGCTAGATTCTTTCTTAGTTTCCTCGGCCGCCGGTATTGAGCATTCTGAAATCGCCTCGGGTTGGCCAAGATTGTTTGGTGGATTGGGAAAATTTCCCAGTCTTGTCATACCCTGGCCGGATATTCCAATCAAAATTTGTTCTTGGTTGACGTTGACTAACACCAATTTTTGTCGGCCACCAAGGTTTTGGACTTCGATTACTTGAAGCCTTTTATTGCCTGCAATACCAATTTTTGGCCCCATCTTTTTTATCATGATTAACGTACCCACCAGCAGAGTAAGAACAACCAAAAATGATCCCATCATCGATACCCAGTCTGCCCAACTAATAGATGCCATAATTAGTTACTCTATTTAAAGGTTTTTAACGCGATCAACCGTTGGAACAACGCTTGTCAATTTGACGCCATAGCGATCATTGACCAGGACTACTTCCCCTTGGGCAACAGGCGTATTGTTGACCATTAAATCAAGGGGTTCACCAGCTACACGATCCAGCTCGACAACACTGCCTTGTGCAAGGCGCATCAAATCCCGAATTTTTAAGGAGGTTCTTCCTACCTCCACAGAAATAGTCACAGGAATATTCTGTAATACTTCAGCATCAATTTTGTTTTGCTGGATCGTGTCGCCACTATTTTGATCTGTAACTGCTGGAGCATTAGTTTCTGTATCTGCCATTTTTTATCTCTCTATGTATCAGCTATGGTTAATTACTTATCTGCGCGATATAACTATCACGACGGAATTAGGGGGTTTACAAACTGTACAGCCATATGGGCGTCTCTCGTTCCGATATCTCCCTCAAATACAGCGATTCCGCCAGCGTGCACCTTTGCATAATTTGGCTTCTTGAAGAACAAAATATCGCCCTCTGTTAAGTTTTCAAATTCTTTAAAGGTAGACTCGATGTTGCCAAGAATGACTCTGATATCTACTTCGGCATCCATTGCTGCCGCCATCAGATCTGCTGTCCACGACATTTTTGAGCCTGGCGCTTCAGCGCTTGCTTGTACACGGCTCTCCAGCGAATCACGAATAGGCTTTAACGTGCTATATAAGTAAACAACCTCGATATTGCCCTTGGCGCTTTGGCCAAGTTCTGTAGTAAACCGACTAACAATAACAAGCTCATCTTTATCGGCAATTTTAATAGCATCAGGATTTGAAACAACATCGTTGCTCACGCACTTGATAGACATTACTGGAGCCCATGCTTCTTGCAACGAGCCAAAAAGAATATTGGTGATAATCTTGTTAATACTAAGTTCGGTTTTGGTAAATGTTCGCGTCGGCAGTAAATCTTTCATATCTGCGCCTGGACCACCAAAAAAGTTGTCCAGTACGGAAAAGATGATCGCTGGATCTATGACGGCAAGTGAGCTGCCTCTCAATGGATTCAAATTAACAATATTTACGGCCGTTGGTGCTTGAAGAGTCGCGACATATTCGCGATATGGCATTACCATAACCTTGTCCGCAGAGACTTTTGCCTCGGTGCGAAGAACATCTACAATACCGGTTTTTAAGTGCCTCACAAATCTCTCATTAATGATATTGAGAACACCTAAGTTCATTCCAAGCGAGGAATCCTCGCTTGTTAAATCATGTCTTTCAACCTTAAGCTGGCCATTAATTCCTGTATCTGTCTGGATAGATCCATCTTCAATGCCAATGGCTAAAGCATCGAGTTCTTCCGGTGATAATAAATTTTTTGTGTCAGCCATTTTAGCTCTCGTTTATACATTTCTATAACGAAATACCTAAACCTGCACATCCAAACCATCACTGCCAATTCTGTCGCTGACTACGATTTTTGGTACTTGCATTTCGTCAATATTATCGTCTTTGCGCTCTTCCGGAGCCAACTCATCGCCTGTCGGTTTCCCGTCGAAACTTTGCTTTTTGCCGTTCCCTAATCCTATATAAGCAGAATCTATGCCATGTTCAGTCAAAATCGCTTTTAATTTGTCAAAACTTTCTTGTAGTAGGTCGCGTGTGACATTTTGCGACGGATTAAACTGAGCCGCTAGCTCACCATTTCTCATCTCTAGTTGAATCTCAATGCGACCTAAGGACTTGGGATGTAGCTCCATTTCAACGCTCCAAGCTCCCTTAGTAATTTGGGTAGTAAGTCTCTCCCCTATGGCTTGAGTTAAACGACGAGAAGTCTCTAAGAACTGCTCTTGCCGACGGAGAGCTGCGCTCTCATCTTTATTCGTTATTGTTTCAACCAGTGATTTATTAGTTAAGTCAGTTCGATTCTCTACGCCAGATAATTGCCCCATATTAAGCAATGATTCAGTCCTCGGCGCTCCTAATCCCGTATGAAAATTGGTTTTTGTTTCTATTCCTGAGATGAGGTCCTCAGCGCCTCGGCCTAAATAAATTGCATCTAGCTTTAGTTTGCTTGAATCACTAGGCATCGTAAATTGCTGTTTGAGCGTCTGACTTTTTTCTATGCTAGCCTCATTGGAGAACTGTACTATTTTATTTTGCGCGAGTGCGGACAGGGTACTTGCTGCAACACCCCCCTCTCCTTTAATACTCTTCTCAACATTTGTGGGCTCACCAACCAGTTCAGACAGAGCACTTAGATACAAACTTGTCTCCGCTTTAATAGGCTTTGCAATATTGGTCATTTCACCGGTAAGCTCAGACAAAGTTCCTGAGTACACACTCGTCACCGCTTTTAGGTGTTGCTCTGCATGCGCTAGTGCAATGTTCAATGGATCAGGCATCAGTAAACTTAAAATTTCTGGATCAATACCCTGAGCTGCCGCGTAAGTGGCAATACTTTTATCAGTGGGCTCTGCTCCGCCTAAAATTAATTGGGCACCTCCAGCTAAACTGCGATACTCTGAAACAGTATCGGCGGAGGGTATTAATGGCGCTTTTTTGCCGCTCTTTGCCGCCTCTTCCGCTTGTAAATGGTCCTGAAAAATACGATCAAACTCTGCTCGCTGCCCATTAGGCTCCAAGCGCGTTTCGTTAGTATCTGATTTTATTGGGGAAATACGAGTTTCTTCTCGTAGAAAAAGATTTTCAAGATCAATCATTTGTTAGGCATCTCTCAAACAGTTAAAGGTATAAGAAATGGAGTAGCAATGAACGTGCCAGAAATAAAATGGTTATTAGGGCATCCGAGAATTTAAGTTAAACTGTATTAAGTTTTGCGCTTCAAGATCCTTCATTTCTCGAATATTCCTCTGTTGACGCAGCTTTTCTTCGGCTCTTTCAGTCAGTCGCGTTAGCTTGCGCTTTTCTTGATCCGCTACTAAAACTTTTTGTTTCGCGCTATTACACACTTCTTCAATCTGCAATAGCTCTTCCCCCGTTCGCTGCCGTAAGTTGTGTAGTTGAACAATAAACTGTCGATAAGATCCAGCCTCAACTGTATTGTGTGGCCGAGCGAGAATAATATTTAGCCGATTTGAATATTCAATCAATAAGTTATCTAGCTTATGTTGCCTATTTTGAGTATCACGCTGTTTGTGTAATACAGCGTCTAACTGACTTTTTTCTCGCCTTAGGACTCTGTCTGCCTTAACGGTAAGAATCGCCCAAACAGGTGTAGGTTGTCCGCTCAAAGCTCATTTCCTGTGATTTTAAGAAGATGTTCTTGGCTTACGTGTAGACTCACAGACTCACTACTTAATTGCTTTAAAAGTATTTCCATTTCTGGACGAACACGGATAGCCTCATCAAGGTCAGGATTAGAGCCTAGTTCATAGGCGCCTACTTGTATAAGATCTTGATTTTGTTGGTACAACGTCCATAGACGTCGCAGCCTGTTGGCCGCCTGAAGTAATTCAGGCGTTAATAAACTATCCATCACACGAGAAATTGAGCCCGCAAGATCAATCGCCGGGTAATGCGCTGCATCGGCCAGATCACGTGATAGCATAACTTGCCCATCTAGTGATGCTCTAGCTATATCCACAATAGGATCGACAATATCGTCGCCTTCAGCTAGTACCGTATAAATAGCAGTTATCGACCCATAACCGTTTTTCCCGACTCCCGCTCTTTCTATTAATCGAGGGAGAAGAGCAAAAACGGATGGTGGATAACCTTTAGCCGTTGGTGGCTCACCAATCGCCAATCCAATCTCTCTCTGAGCGTGTGCTACCCGCGTTAAACTATCGCAAAGAAGTAGTACATTTTTGCCTTTATCTCTGAAATACTCTGCAATCAAATGCGAGCGATTTGTCGCTTTTAGCCTAACAACTGGCGAGACGTTAGCGGGTGCCGCTATCACTACTGATTTTTCAAGCCCGGCCGGACCTAGTGTTTTTTGAATAAACTCTTGGACCTCTCTTCCTCTCTCGCCGATCAGCCCTATTACGACAACATCAGCTGCTGTGTAGCGTGTGAGCATGCCTAGTAATACACTTTTACCCACGCCCGAACCGGCCATCAATCCAATTCTCTGACCCTGCCCCAAGGTTAGGCAGGTGTTGATTGCCTTGATACCTGTGTCTAAAACTTTTTCTATTGGTCCACGTTCCATCGGATTTAATGGAAATCCTGCGGGGCCAAGCGATTCGGTATAATTAATAGGTCCTTTTCCATCTATAGGCTTGCCTAAACCATCGATTACTCGCCCAAGCAGGGCATCCCCAACGGAAACGTTTGAGTGCTTTGAGAGAATCCAGATCCGTGCCCCAGGTGCAATTCCTGAGGGCTCTGTAAATGGTATCAAATAAAGTACATCGTCTTGAAAACCAACTACCTCTGCATCGACAAATATCCCGGCCTCTAAACATTCGACCTGACAGTGTGCTCCCAAGGGAGCGGTGATGCCTTTAGCCTCTAATGTTAACCCCACAACTCGGACAATTTTCCCAATGCTTGTGCGCTCCAGCGCACAAGATACAGAAACATATTTCTCCACCTGTTGTACGAAATTACTCATCAGACTTTATCTCGACCGCATCCGCTGATATATCCAATGGCCCTTCGTGCAACATCGTGGTTTCCACGATTGGCATTATCTCTTCAGGAAATTCAACGGGGGCTTGCTGCAGAGGTTTTTCGTCTGTGCTCTGATCTTGCGTTAGATTAGTATCTTGCTCATGGCTGGATATCTCTTCTCGATCTGCGTCATATAGATTTTCCACTATATTCTGTAGTCGTCGCTCAATTAAATCCTCAATCGCACTATCCCCCATAGTAACTCTCACACTACCGCGAGAGAGATGGGAGTCACTTCGAAATTCAATGCTTTCTTTAATTACATCAGCCGTTTTACCCAAACTGCTTAGATCTTCAGGGTGTAAGGTTACAACGATTTCTTCCGGCCCTTGATTTTCAATGTCTTCTAGTGCTTGATTTACAAGTCGCTCTATCGCCCTAGAGGAAATAGTCAACTCCCCTCTAATTAATTGCTCCGCAATGTGTACCGCCAGTTTTTTTAGGGGATCATGAAATTCTCTAATATTGCCTTCATTGACTCGAATCCTTTCTATCAGATCCTTCAACGCGTTTTTTATTTGGCCGTGAGCTCGTTCCGTCTGTGCTTTTCCCTCTAGTATCCCCTCTTCGAAGGCTTCTTCTTTGGCTTTAGCCATCGCTGCCTGGATGTCTGCACGCTCGATGCTTATATCCACGGGTAGAGTGTTAGGCCCTTCAGCTGCATCACCAACGGCTACTGCGCCTAGATCAAGAGAGATATCATTTTCTATTTGCTGAGTACCTCCTGGCTGCCATTGAATAAAACGACTGTTGTCTTGCTCTTTCGGATCTGACCAAGACACCGCTGCAAACTCTTTTGCTTTTTTGCCGGCACGCAAAAGATCATTCAGGCGCCAATGAATTTTTGAGTCTGAATCAGACAAAGGCTTCTCCTGCACCTGCTAACATAATCTCACCATCATCAGACAGCTTACGCGCTATTTGCATAATGCCCTTCTGCGCGGCCTCAACCTCACTGACCCTTATAGGCCCCTTCGCTTCCATATCATCCACCAGCAAATCTCTTGCTCGTTCTGACATGTTTGATAAGAATTTATCTTTGGTCGCTTCATCTGCGCCTCTTAGTGCCGACATCAACATGTCTTGCTCGACACTCCGCAGCAAAGTCTGCATACCTCGGTTATCGATCTCTGCCATATTTTCAAAGGTCAGCATCTTGTCCTGTATAAGTGAGGCCAGTTCTTGATCTAAATCATTCACACCTGACATGACTGATGACTCAATAGCCACATTCGCAAAATTCATAATTTGAGCCGCAGTTTCAATACCGCCTAAACTTGCTGCTTTTGCAGATGAACTATTTGTGAACTGTTCGGCCATGATGCCCTCAAGCTCGGCCATTGCAGAAGGTTGAACAGTATCTAAGCTTGCGACGCGCTGGATGATTTCTGCACGTTTCGTATCAGGGATGTAACCCAAGACTTGTGCTGCAATATCATGCTCCAGCACAGATAAAATGATCGCAATAATCTGAGGGTGCTCCTTACTGACCATCTCTCCTATAGATTTAGCATCCATCCACTGTAATATTTCTAAGCCTTTACTTGATGCCGGGGGCATAATTTTCCCCAAAACTGTGGCCGCTTTTTCATCGCCTAAGGCCCGTCTGAACACATTTTCCACATAACCAGGCGTGCCTAATCCGAGATTAGTCTGAGTTTTTATTGTAGATACAAAGTCGTCCAAAACAAGATTCACTAAATCCTGAGATAAATCAGCCACACCGACCATTGCAGTGCCCACTGCATTGACCTCTCTCGGGGACATAAATCGAATGACGTCTGCCGCTTGCTGTTCGCCTAAAAGGAGCATAATTACTGCTGAGCGATCTGTGCCTGACATACGATTAAATTCAGCTTGTAAGGGCGAAATTTCTGGAGTCTCGTCTGCGATTGCTTTGCCTTTTTTGGCTTTTGGCTTTTTCTCTTTAGCTGTGTCTTTAGCCATGATAATTTCTCCTATTTTCTTTTAAGCAGGCCGAACCATTTTTTTAAGTACGTTAGCGACACGACCCGCATCGTCGGCCACTAACAATCTGACAAGCGCTACTTTGTCATCATAGGTATTTGCAGTATCAAGCATATCGGCAGACACAGTAGACCTTTTTGGCTTTAACTTAGCTCTGATGTCCTTTAAGGAAGTGTTGTCTCCCGTCTCGAGCATACTCAATTCGGCTTGTGTTAATTCACCGTCTTTTCCTAAAGAAGAGCTTGCGCTTGCAGTAGGACTAAGAAAAGATTTCATAGCTGGCCTGATAACAACAAAAATCAATATGATAAAAGCAATGGCCGCGCCAATGCTTTTGATCACACTGGTCACTTGAGTATTTTCGTACCAAGTGATTTGAGCCTCTTCTACTAGCATTGGGACTTCAAAAGGTATTGCAATAATCGTAACAATATCGCCTCGTTCGGCATCAAACCCTACTATGCCTTTTATTAAATTAGTAAAGCGCTCAATGTCTTCTTCTGAATAACCGGTGTTGGTGTCAGCCTGACTAACTTCGTCTAAATCATCCGCATCACCAGCCCGGCCGATCTCATTAATAACTACCGCAACTGAAATACGCTCTAGTGTTCCACCCTGCCGCTTCACGTGTCTAACGGCTCGATCCATTTCGTAATTGCGTGTTGTTTTGCTCGTTCGTGTGTTTAGCTCTGGCTCTGCTTCAGGTGCACCACCCTCTGTATTAGAGGAAGCACCAGGAATTCCTATTGCTTTTTGAGAGGCATCCTGCTCCAAAGAAACAATCTCAGAGCGGGCAAGCGGTCCATTATCATTACCGTCATATTCCTCAAATGTTGATTCAATTTCAGTAAAGTCTATTTGTACATCTACCTCTGAGCGAATATTGCCTAAACCAACAACTGGAGTTAAAAATGCATCTATCCGATTACGATAAGTTTCTTCCATCCGTTGCTTGTGTGACATTTGCTCAGAATTAAGTTGCATAGAGGCAAAATTATTTGCATCGGTAAGTAACTTTCCTCGCTGATCAACCACAGAGACAGCATCTGCAGACAAATAAGGAATACTTGAGGCAACCATGTGAATAATTGCCTGAACTTGGGATTCTGATACTACGCGCCCCGCATACGGCGTTAAGACAACCGAGGCTTTAGCTGGCGTACGACTGCGTACAAATACACTTTGCTTAGGAGATGCTAAATGGACCCTTGCTGACTGGATAGAACCAATTTGACTAATACTCTGAGCCAATTCCTGCTCAATTGCAGATACATACCTCACCTGCTCCATGAATTGGCTAGTAGTCATGGAGCTATCTTTACTCAAAGCTGCCATTCCACCAGAAGTAGCGCTTTGCGGTAATCCACGAGATGCTAAAAACAATCTTGCTTCGTGATATCGGTTACCAGGCACTTGTAACTCGCCGGTTTTGCTGTCAATTTTGGCACTGAAATCAGATCCGACAAGCGCCGTGTAAGCAGCCTGCCTGTCTGCTTCTGTAAGACCTGGATAGACTGCCCTGTAGGGGGGTGTTTGAATCCAGCTGTACGTCAACGCAAACAGAGCCGCCGCCATAAGGGCGATAATTGCAGGCATGGCCTTTTTAACCGCTGGCTGAGCTAGAATATTGCCAAGTCCACTAGGTGCTGCAGCTTGAATTGCAGTATTCCTAACTAAATTAGGTTGTCGGGCTATATCTTGGGTGGCGTTCGTCTGAGCTAGCGAATTGTTGTCTGCCGCTACCTTTAGGTCGCCTGGATTTGCTAATGTTGTTGCCATTTAATTTGTCTCTCTCCAGTGTTAAACTGGCATATTCATGATTTCTTCGTAAGCTTTTAACACTTTATTTCTAATTTGTAATGTCGCTTCAAAGGCTAAAGATGACTTCTGAAGACCCATCACAACATCAGTCAGAGGGATATCATCACCTCGCTCATAGGCATTTCGAAGCGCTTTTGATGACTGCTGAGTTGCATTAACTTCTTGTAGCGCGTCCTTGATGGAGTCCGTAAATGCAGCTTTATTTGTTGTCTGCTCTAAGCCTATATGATCGGGCTGTATTCCAGACGACGCTTCTGCCTGATACTGCCTAATTTGACTTAAAACTGATTCAATATTGTTCATACTCGTGGGGTTAATCATAATTTTCTCCTACCAATTATCTAGCGTATGCTCGAGTGACTGACAATCCTTGTTCACGCAAGCGCTGCAGTTTATGCCTTAATGTGCGTGTGCTTATCCCTAAAACCTCCGCTGCCTGATCGCGATTTCGAGATCGATCCAGTGCTGACATAATAGTTCGGTACTCACTATTTCTAACCGTGTCTACTAGAGGCTCACTTCGATCGGGAAGACCCTCGCTTGGAAGATTATAAGAATCGATCACCGCAGGAGCTGTTTTTACTAAGGATGGCTCATCGGAACTTAAAGTACTGGTTATGTCATCAAATATAAGATGCTCAACATCAATCATATCCTCTTGCGCCATAACCATCGCCCGGGTGATAACATTTTGTAGTTCCCGCACATTACCTGGCCAGTGGTGGCCAATAAGACGTCCCTTAGCATTTTCAGACAGCATCATTGCTGGGTTAATCGTTGCCTGCTCAAGAATAAATTGCTCCGCAAGGGGGATAATGTCAAGTGGCCTTTCCATCAGATTTGGTAAGGTAATTTTGAACGCACTCAACCTAAAATAAAGGTCTTCTCGAAAACTACGATCAAGAATTGCCTGTTTGAGATTGCGGTTAGTGGCAGCGACAACTCGTATATCTAGTTCGATTGCTTTCTGCCCACCCAGGCGAGTAACTGAGCGCTCTTGTAAAACACGCAGCAATTTAGCCTGAAGATGGATCGGCATTTCTCCAACTTCGTCAAGGAAGATAGTTCCTCCTTGCGCTTGCTCAAATAGGCCGAGTTGAGCATTTGTTGCTCCTGTGAACGAACCCTTATCATGCCCAAATAACATATCTTCAATTAAATTTTCTGGCATTGCTGCACAATTAAAAGCTACAAATGGCCCTGAATGGCGAGGAGAAGCGTCGTGAATAATTTTAGCGATTACTTCCTTTCCACATCCGGTAGCTCCGGAAAGCATGACGGTTATGTCTACCTTTGCAACTCGTTCAGTTAAGGCCAACATGTTACGGCTTACCGGGTCAACAAAAATAAATGCCGAAGTCGGCCGAGAATCTGTGCTCTTAGCTAGAGTAAAAGTATCTACCCACTCTTGGACATCATGCTGCTCAGATGGTATTACTGTTGCAGCACCATTCCTCATAGCCAAAATTGCTAATTCAAAATTATTCCTGTCCACCCGGACAATAATGGGTATGGATAGATTAAGCTGTTTTTTGCGCAACTGGAGTGAGGTCAGCAACTCGCAGTCTCTTTCTAAAGTAACTACAATTGCGTTTGCAGCAATAAGCTGGCTGTCACTTAGACGACCTGAGGGAGTCGAAGCAATATTTATACCGTACTCTTTTAAATTTAATAATTTTGGAAGCAACTCTTCGCCGCTAGCCTTAACCCATAATATTGTTGTTGATCTTGTCTTTTTCACACTGGAAACCTTTGTAATTTGCCAATTTCATTGAGAATACTCTTACAAAGCAAATCACGTGCCAAAAATTAATATTATTTAAAGTCAATGAGTTAGATGAAGAGCGGCAAGAAACTGTCAACTTTTTGCCACTATAAAAGGGTCAGAAGCTCGACAGGCGATAAGCCCCTAAAGGGTGGTTTTTTACTCGATATGTTAACTATAGCTTGAAATTGTTAGGCAGACTTACTGAGGCCATACTTGTTTATTTTTTCAATCAAAGTGGTGCGCTGGAGATTGAGTAACCGCGCAGTTTGGGAGACATTCCCAGCGGCTTTATTTAATGCCTGCTGAATCAGCCGTTTTTCCATCTCTAATAAATGCTGCTTGAGCATGACTCCTTCGCTAGGAAAAACTCCGCCACCCTGGGCTAAGGTAATGAGGCGCTCGACCTCTCCAAAACCTTCACTTTCGGAGCTACTGGCCACAGATTGCAGTGTAAATCCCTGCTCTACTGTATCCTTATGCTGAGGCTCCTGGGCTGAAAATACAGTGTCTGGTACAGTCTGATTCAGGATCGCTCTCATACCCACGGGAATCATACTCGAGGGTACTTCACGCAAATCGACTTCTTGCTGGGCGTAAAGCGCGGTATATCGACTTATTAGGTTAGACAGTTCTCTCACATTTCCTGGCCAATCATAAGCTAGCAACAGCTTCATCGAAGCTGGCGATATAGAAATAGGTGTCTGAAGTGCTTTCGCTTGTTGCTTGGCAAAATGTTCGATAAGAAGCGGAATGTCTTCCACTCTCTCTGCCAGAGGACGTACTTCAATAGGCATAATATTTAAACGATAATATAGATCTTTCCGAAACCGCCCCTCATCAACAAGTACTTCAATATTTTGATGGGTTGCCGCAACGACTCTTACATCGATTGGAATAGAGCCCAAAGATCCTACTGGATCCACCGTTCTTTCTTGTAACACTCGGAGTAGCTTAACTTGGAGATCCATAGACATGTCTCCAATCTCATCAAGGAACAAGGTCCCTTTGTCTGCTAACTGAAATCGTCCTTTGCGGTCTGATATAGCGCCAGTGAAAGAGCCTCTTTTATGCCCAAATAATTCGCTTTCAAGTAAATCTTTAGGAATTGCACCGCAATTAACAGGTATAAACGGTCCTTTATTTCGAAGAGAACAATCGTGTAGGGCATTAGCCACCAGTTCTTTGCCCGTTCCACTATCACCCAAAATTAATGCCGTAGCATCACTAGGCCCAACGGTTTTAATAAGAGCACGCAGAGCTATGATCTCGGCGCTAATCCCTATTATTGAATGAACTGCTGACAAATGACTTGCTCTTGTTTAGTTAAGCTTGATTAAGAGTGCTGAGACAGTGTATGTTATAACCAAAAATACAGTACTGGATAGAGTCTTGCGTTAAAACCCCGTCGACTCTGGGATACTAAAGTAGCATGTCGACTTTGTCAAAATTCCATGCGCACCTGGTTAAAAAAGACACTATCGGAACTACGATAAATAAACTTGGTGGAATGCAATGTATGTAAATACTCGACCAATAAAGCATCATTATGTCATTGATAACGTACATAATATAACCGGAGCTGTAATTAATTAATGTATATATGCAGAGAGCAGCTTGAGCCAAATTCAGATTATTAGTAGCTTAAGTCAGAGGGAAATAAGCAATGAAAACTCAAATATGGATAGTAACGCTGTGCCTAGCGCTATGCTCTCAAGTCGCTGCTGATAAGGCTCTTGACATCGGGAAACGTGCGCTTGAAAGGAACGACTATGGCACAGCAATGCGAGTGTTTTTACCAGTCGCTAATGATGGAAATGCCGAGGCTCAAGCCTTAGTAGGGTACCTTCATGAGGAGGGCCTAGGCGTAAAAAAGAGCTATCCCGATGCAATCACCTGGTATCAAAAAGCAGGCGATAATGGCTCTGCCAAAGCGCAACATAACCTAGGAATTCTCTACTTTAATGGGATTGGAGTCGAGAAAGATACTGTTAGTGCATATCAATGGTTTTTAAAGGCGGCTGAGCAGGGCTTGCCTCCTTCGTTGTATATGGTGGGGCTAATGTACCATGAGGGGTACGGTGTGATTATGGACTGGGCGAGTGCGCGCCTTTGGTTTTTGAAGTCAGCTAAAGCTGGCTATGCGAATGCTCAATTTATGTTTGCTTTTATGCTTCAAGCTGGCGAAGGTGGCCAATCAGAGCCGCTTAAGGCAATGGTGTGGGCACTCGTTTCTGAAAAAAATGGCAAGGATGATGCATTCGCTATTACCGTTCCTGCAGGGATGACTTTAACTAAAGTTGAGGTAGAAACAGCTAAAGAAATGGCAAATTCATGTCTTGCTAGTAATTATAAGTCTTGCCCTGAGTAAAAAATTTATTGTTAAAAATACCCTCTTAAAGAGGTAAAGTTTTTGGCTCTGCTACCGATTAATATTATATCTGTGACTGATAGGGAAAAGGGAAAATGGGTTTTGGCAACCGCGGCGTAGCTGCATATCGTAACGTAAGTGTTTCCTCAGCTGTGCCCTATGCGGACAGCGTGCATCTGATACAGATGTTATTTGATGGATTAATGGTAAGCCTCGCAGATGCAGAGGGTCATATTGAACGCAAGGACATTAAAGCAAAAACTGAGTCTATAGGTCGTGCCACAAAGATTCTTAACGGTTTGCAGGGCGCTTTAGATTTTGAGAAGGGCGCAGAAATTGCTATAAATTTATCAGATCTTTATGACTACTGCGTTCGCCGACTACTTAAAGCAAGTATTCGGAACGATCCCTCAATCGTTCGAGAAGTCAGAGGGCTAATGTTTGAAATTCAAGACGCATGGAGTACTCTTCCAGAACTTCTCTCCAAAAACGGTAGTGTACCGTTTGCCTCTTAGCCTCAATGGTAGGTGTAGCCCATAAACATGCTGCCAAAGCGTTACTGTTGGTTAGGCGTGCGGCTTAAATAGAAAAATGCTCCTGTATCCCATTTGGCAACAAATAGGGTAGTCGTTGATTGTCAATAAACCGCACCAGCCCTTAATGGAACATTAGTGGCTATAAAATGTCATAGAGCTTGCGTAAAAGCTAACGCAGGAGTCGATTTTCCGTGAGTATGGTGACTCTATTTAGTCAAGTAGGTTTGGTTTTTTCTTCGTAGCATTTAAGTCGGCTTTAGTCTCAACAAATTTAACAAATAATTTCGCTACATATGGGTTGGGAAATACGTATTCTTTATCTCTCTCTTCTATCTCTATAACTACGATGACTTGAGAGGTTATTGGACGTTCTTGCAGATAGGTAATATATTCATCGGAGGCTTTGAAAGATCCGAGTAAATCTTTTAAAGCCTCATCTCCTGCAATCGTAGACGATGAAGTTAGTATTAGAAAAAAACTAATTAGCGTTAAACGGAGTCGCATTTTCTGGAATCCTAATCATCTCATCGTTATTATCGGTATCGTCAATTAGTATATGTATTTGTTGTATTACATTGTCCGCAGTTGCTCTTATAGCTTGGCCATCAGCATTTAAGTTGCTGTTATTGCCTACCGATGCGGCATTAATTCCGCCGTATTTAAACGTTGGTGAAACATATATCTCAGCGTCTTCAGTGTCACTTCCTTTGACTTCAAAGGTTGGTACCTGACTCCCATATTCTGGGTAATATTCACAAAGCTCGCCATAACCACATATGGAATCATCATTATCTATATCAGTTGATACAATAAAATAATAATTGCCATCAACAATGTCATTTGCCACAAAAGACAAATACCCATCAAAATCAAGTGCACCTGCTGCAAGAACTTCATCACTATCATTATAGAGACCAATATAAGCTTTTCCTAAGTTAGGCCTGGTCTTATCAGCTCCAACTTTATAATAGGCACCTATGCTTATTTTACTCGAGTCAGAAAGATTGAAGTATAGTCGGTTTTGGAATTCTCCGTTTGGTATCCCTGCTCTATCCACATATATGGTGTAGATACCAACCCCCTCTCCATCAACAGTAGATGTATAGGACAAGCCAGCGACGTCATCAGCAGCCAGCGATGTTACGCTTAAAGCAGAGGCCCCAACTTTCTTCAGAGTGATATCGACTTGAGTACTAGCATTACCAAAGTCCACAGAAGACTGCTCTGTGTACATGTAAGTCACCGTATTATTTCCGATATTATCTAACGTATTCTCTACTGCTTTGGATAGATTTAACCTACCAAATCCAAACTCATTATCGTAACTTGAAGCCCCAAGATCATCTGTAATGTAGCCATCTTGAATAAAGCTATTTATCTTTGTCGGTGTCATGCCACTATCAATTGAATAAAGGAGTGCGATTCCTCCAGCAACAGTTGGCGATGCCATTGAAGTACCACTCAAACCACCGATATCAGAATCATTCAAATATGCTTGAACCTTGTCGGCGACTCCATCTGCATCGGCATCAATATCACCCTGGCCTCCTGGCGCTGAAATATCTACCATATTGTTGTATTGCGAGTAATAAGCTCTTTGATCGAGTGAATTAGTGGCGCCAACGGAGATTACATCTGGACATGATGCAGGGTAATTATAAGTCCCAGGCGCTTCATCCCCATCATTACCAGCTGCGGCTACAACAGAAATACCTTGAGCAGCAACATCTGCAAAAATTGTGCAGTCATATGCCCCAGAACCGCCTAAACTTAAATTTATAACTTTAACCGGTGTGGTTGTAGGTGCAACCAACCCTGAATCATTTGGCAAGCCCGCTGCGTAAAGTATTGCTTGCTTAATATCATAGTCACTGCCGCTGACGTCTATGCCAGCCCCAAAAACCCTTAACGGTAACACTTTAATGGCCATCCCATTAAGACCAACTCCATCATTTTTTACGCCTATAGTTGTAGCCACATGGGTGCCATGTGAAGATCCTAGAGTGACGGCATCTGGATCTGTGGGGTCACTGTCAACACCATCGCCGTCACCGTTTGACGTGCTTGCTACAAAATCATAGCCTCCAGAGATAAAGTTACTTCCACTCCATGCAGCTGAGTTTAACGATGGCGACCCAGAATCTATTACTGCGACCGCGATTTCCTTAACCTCCTGGCCTATAGCATTTAGCGCGGCATCAAGCTTTATTTGACGCAAATTCCACTGATAGCTGTATAACGGATCAGGCGAGAAAGCTGACATTTTTTTGACATAATAATTAAGATCATAATTTGCGCTTGGATTTATTTCTCGCATTTTTTCTTTAGCTTTCCAATGGCCTAGGTAGTCTAGTTGGTGTTCCGAATGGATTAACTCTCCACTATGAGCGAGGGTTAATTCATTTTTAATATGGTTAATTAAATACTTTGATTTTATCTTTTTTAAACCTACAGTACTTTCTACAAGATTTTTTGGCAGAGCATATTTAGTAAGCAGCTGGGTGATCTTCTCCTGGGAAAATAAACTCTTACCCTTCTTTCTTAAGGCCTCTTCAAATGGTAAGTAGGAGATTATCTCATTCTTGACATAATCTTCTGATGTTGAAGCAGCAGAGGATAAGCTTTGATTCGTCAGTCTTTGCCCAACAGCCAGATAATATTTTGATGATCCTATAATTGGTTTAACGTAAATCAAATACGTTCCTGATGAAGGCAAGTTTATTGTTTCATTAAATTCAGTTGAACCGCTGGTGTAAGTATAGATTCTAGAAGATCCATCTGAATTCCAGATGGAAAGGTCTAGGTCTTTAGAGCCGGAAAGGAAATCAACAACATCTAAATTAACGTACATATTTGAGGATGTACTAATTTTATATAAATCACCGGTGTCCCCTGAATGCCCTGTGAAGCCAGTTATTAATGTAGGATTCGTGATTTCTTGCGCAGTTGAAACAAAATTGTTTGAATTGTCATTGACCAGGTACGCTACATTGGGGATATCACCATCTATCTCTAGGTATTTACTTGCATATGCTATACCTGACACCTCAAATTCTGTTTCATTAATATTCACCGTCACTGTTTGCATGACTTGCTCAAAGCCGTCCGTAACTTGCACGGTGTCATTAATAAACGTAACAACTTCATAGTCAGGAGCGGCCTTAAATGTTAGAGCACCCGTATTTGAGTCAATACTAAGATCTTCTCCAGAGGCCAAGCTGAAGCTTAGTGTATTGCCTTCTTGATCCGAAGCAACGACTGTTCCTATTGAGAGCTGTTGTTCATCAGCACTGAATATTGATGGAGAAGTTATGGAGGGCGCATCATTAGCATCGGTGACGAAAACAGTAATATCTTGAGTTACCGTATGAACGGAATCACTTGCAGTTACTGTTGCTGTATAAGAGGCCTTAGCTTCATAATCAGGGGCCGCCTCAAAAGTTAGTACCCCTTCTGGGCTAACCACTAGTTCAGTCCCTGAAATACTGAACATTATCGTGTCGCCTTCGATGTCGGTAGCTGTCACACTTCCAATAGATACTTGATTTTCAACCGCGGAAAAGGTTGATTCTGAAGTGAACTCTGGGGCGATATCATTTACATTAGTGACGATAACAGTGATATCTTTGGTAACAGTTTCTATTCCATCAGTTAAAGTTAGGGTAATAGAATATGAATTCTTAGATTCATAATCGGGAGCCTCTTTAAAGCTTAAGACATTGCCTGCTGATAAATCAAAACTCTCTGCATCTGTGCCGCTCAATGTCAAAGTTAAACTGTCATCAACATCAACATCTGATACTGCAATGTTTGTTACTGCGGTTTGGTTTTCGGCTGCATCAATTACAGCGGCTGTGTCTATAGATGGCTTATCATTTACTGCATCAATAGTAACTACTACCTCGGCAGATGAAACTTTTTCCCCTTGGATAAGCGTATAGGTAAAAGAATCGAGGCCATTATAATTTTCGGCGGGTGAATAACTAATTTGATTACTGAATAAAAGACTTGCCGTACCATTTTCCGGGTTTGTTATAGTTAAACTAAAGGGAGCAGTATGCACAAAAGAATCATTAGCAGTCACAGTAATGTTGACGCTCATATCTTCCAGAACCGTTTCATTATCTGCAATTGCTGTAATGTCGGGTGCAATTTCGTTAGGATCCACGAATTGATCAGTTGATATATAGTTTAAAATATCTTCGGTGTAACTGGTGATAACGTCAGAGGAAGCTGAGCCATTGGTAATTGTTATAATGTCTGTCTGCAAAGTTGTAAGTGCAAAACGTATTATTGAGGTAGTTAGATCATTAGAGGATTTCACTTCAATAATAGGCATAACTCCCGTCAACGCTTTTATCGCATTGGATTTAGCCTCCTCACTTATAGCTAATACTTTATTTGTAACAACATTTTCAAGTGCCTTAGTAACAAATTCTTCAGCTTCTATATCCACCTTACCAGAAGTTTCTGTATGTTCTTTTTCTACCTCTACGGCAATCGCCTTAAAATAATCTTGTGTTGTCTCGGTCGTTGCGGCTAGATCATTAGTAATATTTTGTAGCGCATATGCCAAAACCGTAAGTTGATTGCCTTTCTCATAGAGGTAATCGTTGATGCCACCATCGCCTTTATTAGCGACCGGATCAAAGGATGCTATGTCAATAGAGCTGTCAACCCCCAAGGCTGCATTAACTTTGGACGGATCGTCCATAAAGGCCATAAGAGAGGTTAATGGTGTTACAACTTTAAAGTCTGAGTAGCTGGTTAGCTTGTGTACGTAAAGTAAGCTGTCTAGCGGGGTTTGAGAATCTATATCAGTGCCTCCAATAGAAACCAAATTCCCTTTTGTATATTTGATGGTAAATGCACCGTCGTTATCTGAAGTCGTCGTCGACTCATCTGCGTCAGCTACCCAACTATCATCTTCATCAACAAAAACCTTAGCGCCAGAAATATAGCCATCTACAACTACTCCAGCCGTATTTCTATATCCGTCAACAGAGACTGAAGCAGATTTTGATCCGCCAGCACCAGAACAAGTGATGGTAAAGGTATTATTGCCAGAATCATTAATCGTTACATCCTCATTTCCAGACGCCGATTTAGCTCCACTCCAGGCATCAGAAGCAGAACATGATGTTGCATTACTAGAAGACCAACTAAGATTTGATATCCCTGTCACAATAGCTGATGTCGATGATGCAGAAATAGAGACAGTTGGTGCTGGAGCAAGTGCTTTTGTACTTGTACCGCCACCGCCACCGCCACAAGCGGAAAGCAGCATTGCTAAACTCAATGCCAGTAGTGTTTTTACGCTAATCTGCATGGGCTTGTGCATTACTTCTCCGATGGTATCAAATGTGTTGGGAAAGTAACGTAAATATATCCATTTGTAAATAAGGAAATATACCTGTTTAAAGGTATTTCGCTGTTATTTTTTTGCCGCTTTATTTAATGTATTTACAGGCTCTCTATCGTATCCCACAGAGCTGGACAATAGGAAATTGCATGTTTATTCGTCAAAGACAGACAAAATAGTGGCCTTAAAAATCCTTTTGAAAAAACTGA
>Ga0209712_10000822_pt1 | contig 26842 bp, 24 predicted proteins | sample ArcOceMetagenome_FD_187443 | JGI IMG/M metagenome (GOLD analysis project Ga0209712, IMG submission 187443) | Marine eukaryotic phytoplankton communities from Arctic Ocean - Arctic Ocean - Greenland ARC118M Metagenome (SPAdes) (version 2) | ecosystem: Environmental > Aquatic > Marine > Oceanic...
ATTAAAAAGGCAAAGGCAGTGCCGTTTGCTCTACGAATTTCATTATTGAATAATTTGCACTTGTTGAATGGTAAAATTGACAATTATTGAAAAATGCGATTACATAATATCATCAATAAAGATGAATTAAAGGAGCAAATGCTCAATTCAGATGAAGCGAGAACGACGATTTCTTTCTATCATTATTTTAAAGTGGAAGATCCTCAAAGGTTCCGTGACGAACAGTTTCTGAAATGGAGCGAGTTAGGTGTTTTTGGTCGAGTATACGTTGCTAATGAAGGCATCAATGCTCAAATGTCTCTTCCGACCGAAAACCTCGAAAAATTCCGTGACTTACTTTATAAAACGCCTGCCGAACCGGCTTTTAGTGGCTTACGCCTAAATATCGCAGTGGACGACGATGGAAAATCTTTTTATAAACTGACGATTAAGATTCGACAGAAAATCTTGGCCGATGGCTTGATTGATGATACTTTTGATGTGAGGAAAAAAGGTGTTCATGTCGATGCAGAGAACTTTAATAAATTAGCAGATGACCCGAATACGTTGATTATTGATATGAGAAATCATTATGAAACAGAAATCGGCCATTTTGAAAATGCAATTACGCCTGATGTAGAAACTTTCCGGGCATCTCTACCAATTATTAAAGATATGTTAGAGAGAGAGAAGGATAAGAATTTATTGATGTATTGCACAGGAGGAATTCGTTGTGAAAAAGCGAGCGCGTATTTCAAGCATAATGGTTTTCAAAACGTTTATCAGCTAAACGGTGGAATCATTAAATATGCTCAAGATGTCAAAGAGAAAGGTTTAGAAAATAAATTTATTGGTAAAAATTTCGTATTTGATGAACGCATGGCGGAGGCTATTACGTCGGATATAATCAGTAAATGTCATCAGTGCGGAGAACCTGCAAATACACATATCAATTGTGCGAATGACGCCTGTCATTTATTGTTTATTCAATGCGAAAGCTGTGCTGTCAAGCATAATAAGTGTTGCTCAAACGATTGTAAAGAACATATAAAATTATCAGTTGAGGAACAAAAAATATTACGTCATGTCAAGGTTTTCAACGGGACGAGCTTTAGTAAAAATCGTTTTAGTGTGAACAAATTGTACGCTGGAGAATTTAATACGTAGGGTAAATGGCATTCTCCGCTTTCCTATGAATTAATATAAAAACCAGGTTATTAATAATAATAAGGCAAAGGCGACGCCGCTTGCCCTAGAAATAAAAACATGATAGAGAATCAGATTCAAAAATTTATCAAGGAAGCTTTGTACGAAGATGTACGCGATGGCGATCATACTTCACTGGCTTGCGTGCCATCAAATAAACGAGATAGAGCAAAGTTATTGGTAAAAGATGACGGAATTCTGGCAGGTGTTGATTTAGCAAAATATATTTTTCGTTATGTTGATGCGACATCAACTATTGACGTTCTTATTAAAGATGGTTCGCCGATAAAATACGGTGATGTTGCTTTCGAGGTAGAATGTAACTCGCAAGATTTATTAAAAGCCGAACGATTAGTATTGAATACAATGCAGCGTATGAGCGGTATTGCGACTTTAAGTAATCAGTTTGCAGAAAAAGTAAAAGACCTGCCTATTCAGATTTTAGATACTCGTAAAACAACGCCTCTAATTCGATTTTTGGAAAAATGGGCAGTTCGTATCGGTGGTTGTACGAATTATCGGGACGGTTTGTATGATTGGATTATGATTAAGGATAATCATGTGGATGCAGCTGGCGGAATGCGTCAAGCATTGGAGCGAGTACATGCGTATCAAAAGGAAAATGATTTGGAATTGGGAATTACGGTAGAAGTTCGCAATTTCGAGGAAATGGATATGGCTTTGGAAATCGGTGGAATGACTCGAATTATGTTGGATAATTTTGAATTAGAAGATATGAGAAGAGCAGTGAAAATTATTAATAAACGCTTTGAAGTAGAGGCTTCGGGGGGAATTACATTGAAAACGGTTCGTCCGATTGCGGAAACTGGAGTTGATTTTATTTCTTCTGGTGCATTGACGCACTCTTCTAAAAGTTTGGATTTGAGTTTGAAGATTATCAAATAAGAAACATGAACGTTTGTGAAACTTTCGGGTATAAAAAATCAATATATGAAATTTCATTTTTGAATCTTATTAAAAGCATTATATTTGCGTCACAGAAAATAAAACAATTAAATCGAAAATGGCTAAATCTAATAAACCTAAGGTTGTAAAAGTAGTGAAGAGGAAAGATCAACCTTCACAAAATACAAAATCGAATCAACGTAAAACAAGACCGACAGAATCTCGTGGAACTCGCAAAACGGTTTCAACGACTGCAAGAGCAGAAGACATGATTTTTGGTAAGCAAAATTATATTTTAATGGGAGCTGGTTTGGGTTTAGTGATTATTGGTTTTTTATTAATGTCCGGTGGCTCGCAGGCTGCAGATAGCTGGAATCCAGACGAAATTTACAGCTTTCGTAGAACAGTCTTAGCACCGATTGTAATTTTAGCAGGTTTAGTAGTTGAAATTTTTGCTATTTTTAAAAAGTCATAACTTAATTAAAAGTGACAAATTTAGAAAGTTAGTTTTAATTTTTTAATATAAAAGGGTTTCAATTCTTAGCAATAGAATTGAAACCCTTATTGCGTTATCAAACCTACGAGATTTTTAAAACCTCATAGGTTTTGTAGAAAAACAAAAAATGAACGAAACATTATTAGCAATCATTTTAGGAATTGTACAAGGTTTAACGGAGTTTTTACCTGTAAGTAGTAGCGGACACTTAGAGTTAGCTAAATGGATAATGAACGATGATAGTGTCGCAAGTGAAAGTATGACAATGACTGTAACGCTTCACGCTGCAACTGCTTTGAGTACAATCGTTGTTTTCTGGAAAGATATCGTTGAGATTTTTAAAGGTTTATTTCAATTTAAAAATAATGATGCATTTCAGTTTTCCTTGAAAATTATTTTATCTATGATTCCGGCAGTTTTTGTAGGTTTATTTTTTGAGGATGTCATTGAAAGTTTATTTAATGGCCGAATTATATTGGTCGGTTGTATGTTATTGCTAACTGGTATTTTGTTGTACTTTGCAGATCGAGCGAAAAAAACAGATAAAACTGTAAGTTTTGTGAATGCGCTGATTGTTGGTATCGCTCAAGCAATTGCAATTCTGCCTGGTATTTCTCGTTCAGGCGCAACGATTTCTACTTCCGTTTTGTTGGGAATAGATAGAGAAAGAGCAGCTCGTTTTTCATTTTTAATGGTTGTTCCTTTAATTTTAGGAAAAATGGCAAAAGATATTTTGAGTGGTGATATGTCATCTGAAAGTATAAATATGTCGGCTTTAGTCATTGGATTTTTAGCTGCATTTTTGACAGGTTTAGTAGCTTGTGTTTGGATGATTCGAATCGTGAAAAATAGTAAATTGATTTATTTTTCAATATATTGTTTCCTCGTTGGTATCGCTTCGATATTGATTTATAGTTTTATGTAAAAATTCATGTTCTCGTAGATTTCGTGATGATTTTAGCCCGCAGTTTTCGCAAACTCTGTAGATTTCTTTTATTCAATGATAAGTCATTTAATAAATGAAAAAATCTGCAAAATTTTTGAAACCTGCGGAAGGAATTTTCCTGCGAAATGTACGAGAGATTTATATTCAAAAAGTGCAAAAATACGATTTCAAAGCTGGTGCGAAATTATTAGTAGATAAACCGAAAACTTGGACATCTTTTGATGTGGTCAATAAAGTTCGATTTAAACTAAAGCATACGCTTGGTGTAAAGAAAATAAAAGTTGGACATTCTGGAACGCTTGATCCTATGGCGACTGGACTTTTATTGCTTTGTACCGGAAAATTCACGAAGAAGTTAGAAGGTTTTCAGGGTTTACCTAAAACCTATACGGGAACGATGAAATTAGGAGCGACAACGGCTTCTTATGATGCAGAATGTGAGGAAGATGAGACTTTTCCTTTAGATGGCATTACTGCAGAAAAGATAGAAAAGGCTCGTAAAAAGTTCCTAGGAAAAATCGAGCAAGTTCCACCGATGTTTTCTGCGATTAAAGTCGATGGTCAGCCACTTTATAAAAGAGCGAGAAAAGGCGAAATGATTGAGGTAAAACCTCGAACAGTCGAGATTTATGATTTCAAAATCACAAATATCGAATTGCCTTATTTGGATTTCGAAGTTGCTTGTAGTAAAGGAACTTATATTCGTTCACTGGCTTACGATTTAGGTCGAGCGTTAAATAATGGTGCCTATCTGACGGGTTTGCGTAGAACGGAAATTGGTGACCATTATATTGAGGAAGCTTGGGATTTGGAGGAGTTATTACTGCATATTGAAGAAAATTATGAAGAATAGTTTTTCCAGGAGATATCGCAGGTTTCTACAGATTTTTTATTTGAAATATCACCTTTAGTGATATTTCAAATACTTTAAAATACGATTCAGCTCAATCTTAAGATTAAACTGAATCAAAGAAACCTGCAAAATCTGTGGAAGAAAAATCCTAAAATAATTTTTCAATTCTATTCTTTTGAATAGCTTGCCAAGCCATCGTACAAACTAATTGCGATGCTTGATTTAAGGTTGCAAAACGTTTATCAGTTGTCAAACCTTTGGCGTATCGATAATAGATTTGTTGAGCAATAACGGCAATTTTAAATAAACCGAAAGCGTAGTAAAACGTCAAATTATTAATAGAACGGCCACTTTTTTGAACGTACATTTCTACGATTTCACTGCGAGAAGGATTGCCACCAAAAATAGTTGGAGACGGTAAACTTTTGGAAATCAATTCATTATCTGAACGCATTGACCAATAAGCCAACGAAGTTCCTAAATCCATTAAAGGATCACCTAACGTACACATTTCCCAATCTAAAACAGAAACGACTTCCGTCCAATTGTCATCTTTAAATACAATATTATCGTATTTGTAATCATTGTGAATTAAGCTGTAATCATATTGAATAGGTTGATTATCAGTGAGCCAATTCATTACTTTATGAGCGACAGGAACCTCTTCCGTTGCGGCTTTCAAGTATTGTTTACTCCAGTTCGTTACTTGTCGATTGACGTAACCTTCAGGTTTGCCTAAATCTTCTAAACCTAAACTTTTATAATCTAACTGGTGTAATTCCACAAAAGTATCTAACCAGCTATTAGCAATAACCGGAAATTCGGCAGCAGGAATTTGACGTTTTTTAGCTTCTTCAAATGACAATATGATGCCATCGACTTTCTCCATAATATAAAAAGAAGCACCGATGATTTCGTTATTTTCAGTATAAGCAAAAGCTTTTGGAGCTTTTGAAAAGCCACGATTTAAGCCTGATAAAACTTTGAATTCTCGCCCCATATCATGTCCTCGCTTGATCGCTCCAACTGGTGGACGGCGCAACACATATTCTTTATTTTCAATTTCTAATAAATAAGTAAGATTGGAGAAACCATTCGAAAACTGAGATACATTCAGTGCACTATTCGTATTTAAAATCAAATTATTTGATTTTAAATACTCTTTTAAGGATACTTCATTTAAAGATTCGCCTTGTCGTGTATTTTGTGCCATATGAATTCTGTTAGTTGGTCGTTAAATTTGAATATTGAATTTCTGAAATGAAAAGTGCGAAAGACTAATCACTGATTGTCGGTTCACCATATTTATGAACGACCTCAATATAAGGAGAACGAGACATACTTCCGGGATTCAAACCAATTTTTCCTTCTGGAACCGGTTGATTTAAGTCATTAAAGTATGTTTGCCAAATCGCAAAAGTACTATCGGTGTTTGGAGCTTTGAATGTCATCTTTGGCGTTTCGAAAATCGGTTGATTATTATTCGCATCTTGAAAAGCTAAGTGAATAAGCTCGGAACAGTAAAAACTATCATTTTCGATATTGAAAACAAAATCATAAGTCGCATCCATTTTAGAATGAATGAATTCAATAGCGATAGGAATAAAGGTTTGGAATTCCGGCTTCAAACGTCCAACGACAACTTTTGGATTATTTTCTTTATCAAAACTTCGATTCAAGAAATTATCCAAAGGCGTGAGAACGACACCAACTGTGATTGCTTCCATGACTTTCAAATCACCATTTTTATCTTTCATTAATAAGCCAACATGAGAGAAATCATAATTATCAACACCTTCTGTTACGGCTTCTATGGCATCACAAAATTCACCACAATCGCTATCTTGAAATAATAAATCACCTTCTTGAAGTTGAAACGCTTGTTCTTGTGTACAGCTAATTATTGATACACAGCTAATTAAAGATAGGAGTAGTATTTTTAAATATTTTAGCATTTCAGTAGACTTATTTTGATTTGATAATTAATACATTGAAGAATGGTTTGGGTACAAACGTCGAAAGCCGACCTTTTCAGGTCAGCTTTCAAAGTTATATTTTTAGTACTGAAAGTATTTTAAATACTTACGGTTCAATACTTTTTTTAGTTTGCTTGAGGAGCAAGAACATTCACAAAAGTTCTATTCTTACGACCTTTTGTAAAAGTTACCACACCATCAGTTGTAGCATAGATTGTAAAATCTCTACCAATACCAACACCAACACCAACATGAAATCTTGTACCTCTTTGGCGAATAATGATGTTACCTGAAATTGCAGCTTGACCACCGAATAATTTCACACCAAGTCTTTTACTCTTACTGTCACGTCCGTTATCCGTACTACCGACACCTTTCTTGTGAGCCATGATATACTATTTAGAACTATTCAAACAATAGACTCGAACCTAACGTAATCTTAAATTATGGAGCTTATCAATTTGAACAAGTTTGATTTTTAATAAAAAATTGTAAAATTAGAAGTTGAAAGTTACGAATTATTTCGCAACACCACCATCTAATTTATCTTGCAATACTTTCAACTCATCCCATTTGCCATTAGCAGCCATTTCTGACTGAGCAGCCCAAGTTGAAGGGTTTTTTGAACCATAAATTCCGCCTGCATTTGTCAAGATTTCTTTTAAAGCTTCCTCACTTTGGCTAGCTAAATCAGAAAAAGAATAAATACCTGCATTATTTAAAAGACCTGCAATTTTTGGTCCGATGCCTTCGATTTTTCTCAAATCATCAGCCTTAACTTCTTTAGAAGGTGCTGCTGCTGCCATAGGTGCATTAGCTGCGCCGATAGTGTCGATTTGAATTTTCGTGAAAGACTGACGGTGTCCGTTTTTCTTTTTGTAACCTTTACGGCGTTTCTTTTTGAAAACGATAACTTTGTCACCCTTTTCATGTGAAAGAACTGTTGCTGATACAGCAGTTCCTGATACAGTTGGCGTGCCTACAGTGACGCTTCCTTCGTTATCTACTAATAAGACTTTTTCGAAAGAAAGTTTGTCACCTTCATTAGCTTCTAACCGGTGGACGAAGTGTACTTGACCTTCCTCAACTTTGAATTGCTGACCAGCTATTTCTACAATTGCGTACATGAAAGTTATTTTATAAATATGAATAAATTGATTTGCTTTTCTTCAAAAGCGGCACAAAGATATGTTTTTAAAATGATTTTAATAAATTTTGGTTGAATATTTTTGTTTTAAATAGATGCTATTTGCTTCTTAATTGATAAGCTGTAGGTTTGAATGCTCCTACATCTGAATATGATGTAGACGAGATTGTTATAAAATCAATATTTTGTTCCTTTGAATTAGCTAAAAATAGGATGTTTTTGATGTAAATTTGAGATATGAATTTTGGAAATTGAAAATTATCAAAAGAAACTAAAAAATTGCCAAAAAATCTTTGTTTTGAAGTTCTGAATAATCTCATTAGAGCTTATTATGATTTAATAAATATTAAGTTTTTTATTCTGAGTAATTCTGGTTAGCAAAACTTAAATTTGGGATTGTTTCTCAATATGATTTTCAGCAGAATATTATTTTGATTTTTCTTGTGAATTTAGTCAACGTTTTGATGTACTTTTGCGTTTATATTACTGTAAGAATTTTATTAAAGAATGATGATGGAAATAAATAATATACCGAAGATTAAGCATACAAATTCTGGAAACTTTTTTCTAATTGCTGGACCTTGTGCAATAGAAGGAGAAGAGATGGCAATGGAGATTGCAGAAAGGGTTTCTGAAATTTGTAATCGTTTAGAAATTCCTTACATATTTAAGGGTTCTTACAGAAAAGCAAATCGTTCTCGTTTAGATTCTTTTACTGGAATCGGTGATGAGAAAGCATTAAAAATCATCCAAAAAGTTGGAGAAAGATTTAATGTACCGACAACAACCGATATTCACTTACCTTCTGAAGCTGCGATGGCTGCAGAATATGTAGATGCTTTACAGATTCCTGCTTTTTTATGCCGTCAGACAGATTTATTAGTTGCCGCAGCAAAAACAGGTAAAATTGTTAATATTAAAAAAGGACAATTTTTAAATGCCGAAGCGATGAAGTTTGCGATGGATAAAGTGGTAGAATCTGGAAACGATAAAGTTTGGTTGACAGAACGAGGAACAACATTCGGATTTCAGGATTTAGTGGTTGATTTTCGAGGGATTTCAGTAATGCAAGCTTTGGGAGTAAATGTTATTTTGGATTGTACACATTCATTGCAGCAACCGAATCAAGCAAGCGGTGTGACAGGAGGAAAACCAAAATTAATTGAAACGATTGCAAAAGCAGGAATAGCAGTCGGTGTAGATGGTTTATTTATCGAAACACATCCAAACCCAAGCGAAGCAAAGTCAGATGGAAAAAATATGCTTCCATTAGATCAATTAGAAGATTTATTAATAAAATTAATAAAAGTTAGACAATCAGTCATTTGACGTACGATAAATTACAAATATTGTTTGGTCTTATACAGGAAAAAGCATATATTGTTGTATAATTAGGAAAAAGGGGTTTATTATGAAAAAATTATTGACACTTATCATTTTAGTTTTAACGGCAAGTTTCTCTTTCGCACAAACGGAGAAAACACTTGTGAAAACGTTTAATTTACAGGGAAATACTTCTGTAGCATTAGATTTTAATGGGAATGTCGAAGTACAAGAATGGGGAGAAAGTACACTTCGAGTTCACATGAATATTTCTATAGAAAATTCTAATGTGAATATGTTAAAGTACTTAATCACAAAAGGTCGTTATAACTTAGTATTGGAAAATAAAGAGACTGGTGTTCAAATTTCTTCACCGGGACGTAATCAAAACGTCATTATCAATAAGGATGGTGATATTTTAATAGAAACGGTCACTTACACCGTTTTTATTCCAAGAAATGTTGGCGTAGAAATTTTAAATAAAGAAGTTGTTCAAGAAACTGCGCAAGCAGGAGAGAAATAATCGAAGCTGTTTGCAAAAGGCAAATTTTTAAAATTCGATAAGAAATTGGGCAAGAGGTCATTTAATTGGCATCTTGCTTTTTTTATGTTCAAAACGTAATGTTTATTAATGATTTATTGAACGACAAAAGTTATTAACTTCAACGATATTAGGCATATAGAAAAGGTAATAGAGTAATCAAATAGGTATATTTTGCTATTTAAAATGACTTGAAAATATCTGAAAGAATGAATTAGGAAAAGCAAGGTACGAAATCAATCGTATCTTGCTTTTTTTATATCTAAGGTCAAAAAAGTGTAAATTATGCAAAACCAAAAAAATCATTTTCAATTAGATGAAAGTATAACTTACCTAAATGGTGCATATATGTCACCGATGCTCAGAAGCGTAGAAAGTATGGGAAGGAAAGGTCTAGAAGCCAAACGTAACCCTTTTAATATTGCACCGAAAGATTTTTTTACGGATGTGGATATTTTGCAAAAGGAATATGCGAAATTAATTGGCGTAAAAGAATCAAAACGAGTTGTCATAATGCCTTCGGTCTCTTACGGAATTGCGACAGCGGCAAATAATATAAGTCTGCAAAAAGATGAAAAAATTTTGATTGTGGGCGAACAGTTTCCAAGTAACTATTACACTTGGGAAAAAGTGGCTCGAAAGCAAGGGGCTAAAATTGTTATAGTAGAATCTCCAAGTACTTTAGAAAATCGAGGGAAAATTTGGAATGAGCGAATTCTGGAGGCGATTGATTCCAAAACAAAAGTGGTTACCTTAGGAAATATACATTGGGCGGATGGGACGAAGTTTGATTTGGTAGCGATTCGAAAACGAACACGTGAAGTCGGTGCTTTATTAGTGATTGATGGAACGCAATCTGTTGGAGTTATGCCTTTTAACATAACAAAAATTCAGCCTGACGCTTTGATTTGCAGTGGTTATAAATGGCTTTTGGGGCCTTATTCTATGGCTTTAGGATATTTCGGCGAAGCATTTGATGGTGGCGACCCGATTGAGGAAAGTTGGATGAATCGCTTTGAAAGTGAAAATTTTGCAAATTTGGTGAGTTATCAATCGAATTATCAACCTTTTGCACAACGCTATCAAGTTGGTGAAGCGAGTAATTTTGTTTCTGTCCCAATGATGACAGAAGCTGTTCGAACATTGAACAATTGGGGAAGTGATAATATTCAAAATTATTGTTGCGAGATTACGAAAAATGCTACGGAAATCCTGCAAAATAAAGGTTTTTGGGTGGAAGATTTAGCGTTCCGAAGTAGTCATTTATTCGGAATACGATTACCGGAAAGATTGAAGATGGAAAGCATAAAATCAAAATTAGCGGAAGCTAAAATCATCGTTTCAATACGTGGAAATGCGATTCGGATTTCTCCGAATGTTTATAATGATAAAAGTGATTTGGAAAAGTTAGTGGAGGTTTTATCTTAAGTAGTAAGTCAAAATATCGGCAATATTTTGTCAAAAAATACCGATATGATTAACTTGACTTACTATTAAGGATATTGTTAAAATATAAAACGGTGTCAGTTTTCAAAACTGACACCGTTTATAATGAAGGAATCAAACCAATAATTCCTTCATTGAAATTTTTTCATTAATACTCAATATTGTAGTGTCAAATTCATTTAATGGTCCAATATTTATCAATTACTGAACCGCAGAAGTATCATATTCAAAGACTGCGACCCATGGCATCTAATCCCCAATCACTAAGATTTTTATTAGCTTCTACACTTCGTTCAATATCATTTGGAAGTTCTGGGAAAAAGTCGATTCCTGTTATTTTTTCAATTTCATCAATTGTAACAGCAAAAGACGAAAGAGGGGCTTGCGATTTTTCATTTTTCATAATAAATCCAATTGCGAAAGGAGCATCATCGGTGTAGTTTAATAAGACTTTGTAATATCGTTGGGGAACAGCAATATAATTTTTTTCTTTTGGGAAACGTTTTTTCGCTCTTTCCGTTAAAATTGGACCGGTGACGACGTATAAATGTTCATATTGAATTGCCCAACCTCTTACATGATTTTCCAGCTTTTTCCAAATTCCACGATTAAATTGAGGTTCTTGTGGACTGATATTCGTAGTAAAAAAAGTCTGTTCAATTCCTTCTCTACTCCAAGAAAAATCTGCTGCAGCCGCTAAATGTCCACGGTCAAAATTTGTAGAAGAATAATCTCTATGGCCAACTTGAAATTTTTTCTCAACTCTTTTCTCTGTTTTGAACGATGGCGGACGACGAAAGTCTTCTTTATCTAAATTCTTTTTTGATAATTCGTACGCAACCCATTCGGATTGTCTGTGGTTTTTGGAATATGAAACTGTAAAATAATCACCATAACCAAGTGTATCACCGAGGTTTGTGGTCGGTAAATAGTTTGGTAATAGTCCTAATTCTTTAACTTGTTCTGTTTCTTCAACATGCTCGGTTTGCTCCACTTGTTCTGTTTCGTCGATTTCGCCTGTTAACTCTTCAATCAAGGCTTGGTCAATTCCGAAGAAACGAGCAGCGGCAGCGAATATAATTACTAGTAAGCTGATTCTAACTTTTTTATTCATTTTTTTGAGTATAGTTTAATCAAAGGATTCACAAATATAAAAAAAATATATAGGTGAAGGATTAAAAATGATGTGATTTAATTGTCGAAATATGTAGTTTTGTAGCAAATTTATGAGAGAAATGGATTTGTGGCGTAGGAATTAAATAACCTATCCAAGATTTCGTTTTTAAATTTTGTTTTAGACGAGTGTAATCTTTTGATATGCAACGGCTACGCTAAAAAAATTGTATGAAGTATAAAACTAAATTTATAGAAAAATGGGTAGATTATTTATTTCCTGCTCCTTTGCATCAGAGAAAGAAAATTTTAATCGTTCGATTTAGTTCAATCGGTGACATTGTGCTAACAACGCCTGTGATTCGATGCTTGAGACTACAAACCGGAGCAGAAATACACTTTTTGACGAAGCGAAGCTATCAAACTATCGTTCAGGCAAATCCTTATATTGATAAAATTTGGACAATTGAAAAGAAGATTTCAGAGATTCAAGCTGAATTGAAAAATGAAAAATTTGATTTAATTATTGATTTACATAAAAATCTTCGGACGTTAAATTTACGATTAGTCTTGAGAGTGAAAACATTATCGTTTGATAAGTTGAATTTTCAAAAATGGTTGATGGTGAAGTTTAAAATCAATCGGTTGCCAAAAATTCATATCGTAGAACGGAATTTAGAAACGGTAAAATCTTTAGGGGTAAAAAATGACGGAAAAGGTTTAGATTATTTCATCCCTGAAAAAGATAAGGTTGATTTGAATGTGTTGTGTGCGATAAATTCGAAACTCGAAACTCAGCACTCGAAATTTATCATCGCTTTTGCAATCGGAGCGGCACACGCTACGAAACGCTTACCAATGAAAAAGATAGTTTCTATCTGTCAAAAAATAAATGGTAAAGTCATCTTATTAGGTGGAAAAGAAGATGCGGGAATAGGTGAAAATATTGCTCGGGAATCTGGTAATCATGTGATTAATCTGTGTGGAAAATTAAACTTAAATCAATCTGCTTCTGTGCTTCAACAAGTAGATAAAGTGATTACACACGATACTGGTTTGATGCATATTGCAACCGCTTTTCAGAAAGAAATTATTTCGATTTGGGGAAATACAATTCCAGAGTTTGGAATGTATCCTTATGTGGAAGCGTCGAAATTCAAAATCGTTGAAGTGAAAGGCTTATCTTGTCGCCCTTGCTCAAAAATTGGATATGGAAAATGTCCGAAAGGCCATTTTGATTGTATGAATAAAATAGTAATAAGTAGCGCTACTCTCCAGAGTGGTGATTCATAAAAAAAAACACTATTCTGGAGAATGGTGCTACTTGAGATATGTTAAATTTAATATTAAGTATTGTTAGTTCTACCTTAATTGCTTTGGTTTTTAAGTCGTTTGATAGATTTGAAAAGATAAAATTATTTCCAGCAATTGTGGTGAATTATTGGGTTTGTGCGATTTTGGGTACGGCAATTTTAGGCGAGTCACCTATTACGGAAACGACTTTTTCGGAACCGTGGTTCCCAGGAGCGATCATGTTAGGAATGTTTTTTATTGGAACATTTTATATTATTGGTCTGACGATTTCTATTTTTGGCGTCGCTATTTCTGCGGTCACACAGCGAATGTCATTGGTAATCCCTGTGATTTTTGCGTTTTTGTATTATCAAGAGGATTTGACGTTGATAAAAGGAATTGGAATTTTGTTAGCGTTATTAGCGGTCGTTTTAACGAATATTAAAACGAAGAAAGAAAAATTAATAAAAAAATCAGAAAAACGAAATTGGTTTGTTTGGTTTTTACCAATCATTTTATTTTTGGTAAGTGGATTCGTGGAATCGGTTTTACAGTATCTACAACGAACGTATTTTGATACAAGTAGTGGCTCACAATTACCGTTTACAATTTTACTTTTTGGAACAGCAGGTGCTATTGGAACGATTGTTTTGATTATCAATTTTATTAGAAATCGGTCGGTTATTAATTATGAAAGTATTTTGGGTGGAATCGCTTTGGGAATTCCAAACTTAGGTTCTATCTATTTCTTACTCAAAGTATTAGGTGAAATGGAAGGCTCTGTGGTTTTTCCAATTAATAACGTTGCGGTGATTGTCTTAGTTGGAATTATTGCGTTTTTTGCATTTAAAGAGAAATTGACGAAAATCAATATATTTGGAATTGCTTTAGCCGTTTTAGCGATTTTATTTGTTGGCGTTTGGGGATAATTTTTTACTTGATAATGTGTCAGTGACTGAAAATTTAGCCAAAACATTGGAAATGTCATTGAATTTGTGTTAATTTATAAGGCAAATCTGTTTTTTTTTACAAAAAAATAGGTTGAATTAAGTAAAGTCTATTATGTTGAACGAATGAATGTTCATTTCTAAGTAGGTTTAGTTAAATACGTCGGTGTCCTTTAAAATATAAGTCACTGATTTTAGGTGTAGTATGATATTACAAATTATTAACTAAATACGATTCACTACTTGATGGAGCATTTTAATTTTAATTAGATATTAATTAGAAAAAAATGGGAGAAGGAGCAATAGCTGTCATTATATTATTTGTCGTCATTTTTGGTGTAATCGCTTATGGGGTATATCTTTTTATAACACGATATTATGTTAGAATACCACCGAATAAAGCAGCAATTATTTTTGGTCGCCGGCATGAAATTACAGATCCTTTGACGGGAGATGTTCGAGTCCGAGGATTTCGAATTGTGAAAGGTGGTGCGGCTTTGGTCATTCCACTTTTGGAGGAAGTTGAATATTTGGACTTGTCGAATAGAAAAATCGAATTAGAAGTTAGGGATATTCGGAGCTTGAATGGCGTAAAAGTGGATGTTCAGGCGGTTGCGATTATTCGTATTGGAACGGAAGAATCGGCTCTGGAAACTGCTGCGACGCAGTTTGGAAATATGAATGATGAAAAGACGAATAAATTTATTGAAGAGTTATTAAATAAGACGCTTGAAGGTCACTTCCGTACGATTATTAGTACGATGACTCCCGAGGGTTTGTATCGAGATAGGTCGCAGTTTAGTCAAGAAGTTCAGCGTTCAGCGGGAAATCCGTTGGAAGGAATGGGTATGCTTATCGTGGATTTTACGATTAAGCGAGTGAGTGATGAGGTAAATTATCTGAATTCGCTTGGAGTTGCTCCCGCAGAGGAAGAGAAGAAAAATGCGAATATTGCGAAATCTATCGCAGAACGTGAAGTCGTAGAACAACAGGCAAAAGATAAGATTAAGGTTCGGGAAGCAGTTGAACGTCAGACGATTCAAGAGGAACAGAGTAAGGGTAAGGAGGCGATTGAGTTGATTCAAGTGCATGAACGAAGTAAAATTGCAAAAATCGAAAGTGAAATTGCAAAAGTGAAAAGTGAAATCGAGTGGATGCATAAGAAAATCATTTTTCAAGAAAAGGAAGATGAGTTGGAATTGATTAAGGTGAAGTTTGAGCAAAAGAGAAAGGTTTTTGAAGCAGCAGGTAGTGAGCAAGCAGCAAGACGGAAAGCTCGTGAGGTAGAGAATTTGGCAAGAGCGGAATCGGAAGCAATTCGATTGAAAGCTCAAGCGGAAGCGGATGGAAAACGATTATTGGCGGAAGCTTATAAAGAATTAGACCCGACTGCAAAAATGTTGTTAATCGTGGAGCAATTACCGATGGTTTTGAGAGCATTGTTAGGGGAGGAAGGTTTGGCTAAAGTCTTTGGTGAAATTGCGAAACCGATTGGTAATATTGATAGTATAAAAATTTATGACTTCGGAAATGGCGGTGGTGGAAGCGGTGGCGGCGGTGGAAATGGACCGATTGACAGGTTTGCAAATACTGCTCCGCAGATGTTGATGGGAATGGTTTCTAAGTTGAATGATATGGGAATGGGTGATTTATTGCAAAAAATTGGCTTGACTTCGGATGTGGTGCAAGATATGAGTAAATCGCAGATGGAAGATGTAGATGAAACCGTGAAGCCAGAGGCGAAAACCGAAGACCGTGTAAATATTAAAGGGGTGAAGGTGGAGCCAGTAAAAGTGATTACAAAGGAAGAACAGAAAAAAGTGGAACAAGAAATCGTGCCACATGAAGAAATTAAAACAGGTGACACGGTGGAATTGAAATTGGATGCAAAAAAGAAAAAAAAGAAGAAATAGATTATCGTAGCGTGTAGAAAGCAGAAGGTAGAGAGGTTCACACCGTGAGAATATTTTCTACCGTCTACTTTTACTCAAACAATCAGTACAATCGAACAGCCAAATAATCATATTCTTTTAGATAAATGGGGACGACGATTCTTAACGCTTTTAACTATATTTTTGGCGTTAAGAATATCGAGCTATTTCACTTTGTTTCCAAGTTCGATTGGAATTACAAGGGTCTTGAAAATTGGTTTGCGTATCATTTTGACGGGATTTTCCCTTGGTTTGTATGTTATCCTAAAAAATAGATTTGGAGCGTTCAAGATTAGATATAAAATGGCTTTGCCAATGGGCCTGTATATAATGTATTTGCTGCTCGGAGTTATTTCTATTTTTTGGAGTACAGGTAAGGGTTTTACGATGTTACAATTGACTATGACGATAGAAACGATGGTTTTTTCGTTTCTGTTTTATCAAGTTCTTATGATGTTTGAGGCAGCTTATGAAATCAAACGTTCCCTTTATAGTCGAATGTTGGCGAGGTCGATTTGGTGGGTTGGCTTAGCATTTATTATTGGCTTATTTGTGAATCCGGATTTATTTTTCAGAGGAACGCATGGCGGCGAAGTGCAGCGATTAGGTGGTTTTATTATCAATCCAAATGAGCTGGGAATGTTATCTGTTCTGGGTGCTGCGATGGGTTATATTGAATTATTGAATAAGCAAAATAGGATTTATAATTACGTCGTTGTCGTCGGTTGTGTTGCCGTTTTATTGTTAACTCAATCTCGTTCTTCGCTTGGTGCATTTATTATAGTTTCGGGGATTTATGTCTTATTAATGGATAATTACCTTGTCAAGGTTGCGATTGTGGTTGGAGGTGTTTTGGTGATGCCGGTCGTTCTGAATACGATTGTTTTCAAGCAAGGAAATGTGGAAGAGGTGATGAGCATGACGGGACGTTTGCCGTTTTGGAGTGATTTATTGGAGAAATCTTTTCCTGATCGACCGATTCTAGGTTATGGTTTTATGCGAATTAGTCCGAGTACTTTCAGTGATAAATTCGATAGCGTTCACGCTTATGCCGCTTCGATGACGCATAATACTTTTGTGCAAGTATTGATAAATCTTGGGTTGGTCGGAATGTTTATCGTGATTCTTCAGATAATGGCTACTTTTTTCGCAATTACAATTGAGAAAGATAAATGGCTAAAATACACGGCTATTTTTCAACTTATTCCACTTTTTATAAACTCTGCTACGGAATTCGGTATTTTTGGTGAAACGAATTATGGAATTATGTTTTATCAATTTGTATTCCTGACATTTACATTTCATGCGGTTCAAGCCTCAAAAACAAAGCAGAATTTTTGGGAAATTGCTTTGAAGCAGAAAATGAAAAATTAAGTTAGTAACAGATGATTCCTTTTTAAGAATCATTCTGATTAATAAATGATTCCATTATTAAATATGCAGATTCCTGCGTATTTACAAATCACCTAAAAAATGCCAAAAATATATACTTCAGATATTGCCGTTTTATTCCAATTATTAGTAAACGAGCATTCAAATATCGTTATTTATGATACTGAAAATCAATTAGTTGAAAACTCAGGGCATAATTATAAGGTCATCAATTCGATTCAAAAATTAGCAGAAGATGCTAATTTACTTTTGCTATCTAAATTTACGGAAACGACTAATTTATTATTTAATAATTGTATCGATTTTGCCAATAATGATTTATCAAAAGGTGAAATATTTGAGTATCAATATTTTAATAATCCCAATGCAACAATGCGTTGGATTTACCCGAAGACATTAAAATATCCTTCTTTTTTGACGTTATACAATGCGTCAGGTTTGAAATCAAAATTGATTCGTTTGATATTTCAAAATACATTTCGTTTTGGTTTAAAATCAAGATTAAATTCGGGAAATTTCCGATTAATTACAACAAACCAAAATGAGGTAGAAACTTTAGTACAAGAGGCTAGGGGAGAGGCATATTCTATTTTCACGGGAACAGTTGGTGAAAATCGGAAAGCGATTATTGAAGTAAATCGAAATCGGAAAACGACGAATTTTATTAAAGTTCCTTTAGGCGAAAAATCTCAAAAATTAGTCGAACGAGAAAAACAGAATTTACGAAAATTAGAAAAATTCAATTTCCAAAAAGCAGTTTTACCAAAAGTGACCACCTCAAAAAATCCAAAAGTTGCGATTATTTCTAATGTTCAACCAAATGAACCCTTTGCTACTTTGAATGACTTGACAGAGGTTCATCTGAATGTTTTGGAAGAATGGTATGATAAGACGATTGAAACAAAAATACTTTCAGAATTACCTGAATTTCAATTGATTAAAAATAACTTAAAGGAATTATCTATTTATCCAAAACCCCAAAATGATTTATCCGTCGAAACGGTGAAAAGTTTGATTGATGGCTTGAAATTGTGGTTGAATAAGATTGACGAAAGTCAAAAAATCGTAGTTGGAATGGCACATTATGACTTTACCCCTTGGAATATGTATTGTACGAAAACACGTCTGCATATTTACGATTGGGAATTATCAAAGCCGGGTTTGCCACTTTTATACGATGCGTTTCATTTTATTTTTCAATCAAGTGTTTTGGTAAAACGTTTGCCTTTTGCCGAAATTAAAATGCAAATGGATACCTTAAGAAATAGTAATCTGGTCAAAAAATTAAACAAAAATTTGGATTTTGATTTTGATACGAATTATCGTTTTTACGTACTTTCAGTAGCGAGTTATTATTTGAATTTATATATTAGACAATCGCCCTTGCATGAACAGGCACATTGGTTAGTGGATATCTGGAAAGATGCGATTGAAAATTAAAAGTTGGAATCAAGCGTAAATTCAAAAAAATAAAAAACCGTCATGTCGTCCCGAATATTTGTGGGTCAACATGACGGTCTTTAGTTGCTATATGAATGAATTAACTAATCAACGAATGACTAATTAATCAATACAACTATCCAAATAAAGATTGTAATTTCATCGCAACGCTCATGTCACCATCAATTTTTATTTTTCCACTCATGAAAGCCATCATCGGATTCAAGTCACCAGAAAGCATTCCTTGAAAATCTTCGGTTGTCATAGTGATTGTACAATCGGCATCTTTATCATCGCTGGTTACTACATTACTGCTACCAGTTCCGTCCAAATGTACGATATCTCCGCCTAAGTTAAATTTGATAGAAGATTCTATCGGGGCAGCATTTACTGCCATTTCTGAAATTTTGTCTAGCATTTCTTTAAATATGAATTATTAAATATTAAGTATTAAAGTCTGCAAGATAGATTTAATACTCAATATTTAAAACTTAATAATTATTTCCCTCCGTCCTTTTTTTTCTTTTTGAACGGATTTAGTTTATCTAACTCTTTTTGGATACGTTTCTTTTCCGCTTCCAGTTTTGCCTTTGTTTCCGCATCTATTCGTGCTTCCACCTCTTTTTGTAATTGTGCTGCTTTTGCTTTCGCAGCTTCACTTGCTTTATCACCTAATTCTTTTTTGATACGTTCTGCGGCTTCTTTTTTCAAGCGTGCTGCTTCTGCTTGTACTTTAGCTTCTGCTTCTTTTTTCAATCGATTTGCTTCCGCTTTAGCTTTTGCCTCTGCTTCGTTTTTGAGTTTTTCGGCCTCATCTTTTGCCTTATTTTCAAGTGCATCTTTCTGCTTTTTTAACTCTGCTTCTGCTTCCTTTTTCAAACGTTCTCTTTCGGCTTCTAATTTTTTCTTAGCAGCATCTTCCAATGCGGACGCTTTTCCCTCCGTACCGACTAATTTCAATTTATATTTTGGGTCATTGATTGCGCCAGTTAATAAAATATCGATATTGATATAATCACCTTGTGCCAAGTCAATACCTAATTTTGAGGCTTGTCCACCCAATAAATCCAAACCCGTATTTATAGCTGAGGTTGCTATGTTTTTATTCAACATTTCACGAGGAACTTTGGCATTAATGGTATAATCCAACGTTTGAGCAATTCCGTGAGAGCCACCGATTGTGAATAAAACATCTTTATACTTAATGTCAAATGGCTTAATTGTAAATTTTCCATCTTTAACCTCAAAGTAATTTTTAGAATCTGAGATATTAAACGGATTTAACTCATCAACGGCCAATTGTTTCGCTATTTTATCCAACGTTGGATTTCCTTTTATTGCGGCTTGAACCGTTTCTAATAAACCCTTTGCGTTCAATGTTTCCCATTTCGGCATCATATCTTTTCCTAAAATCCCGTTAATCGTCAAAGTAGAATTAAATCGACCTTGAATGTATTCTACAATTGGTAAAATATATTTGAAACTACGCAATTGTCTGAATGATTCATCGAATTTAAATTGGCTAATATCATAACCAAACTCGAATTTTGGTGCCTTCGGATCTTGTGTATCATATAAACCGTTCAAAACGATTGAACCGCCCAAAGTATTTGCACGAATATCTTTCATGCTTATTTTTGAATCTTTCAAAACCAATCCTCCTGCAAATTTTTCTAAAGTAATTTGATCATAAATCACCGTATTCATATTTGCTTCAATATTGAAATTCATATCTGCCGGAACTAATACTGGTTCAGTTGCAGTCGTTGCAGTCGTTGTAGATTCAGTATTTTCAGCCGTTGTAGATTCACTTTCTGGTTCAGTTCCCATCGCCATTAATTCGTTCAAATCCATCACATTAGAATTTAAAACTAAATCGCCACTAACCGTTTCATTTGATTTAAACGCATAATTCAAAGCGTTGAAAATTCTTGCACTTCCCGCAATATCTGATTTGCCAATTTTGGTACTAAAGTTAGAAATATCGAATTGATTATGTCCAAAATGACCTTTTGCAACTAAGTTCTTCAAATTATAAACATCGTAATTAACCTCTTTTACATCTGCTTCAACCATGAAATCAAAACGACCAAATACATCACTTTCAGGTGCTTTCGAAGTTGCTGTTTCATTTGAACTTTCACTTTCACCTGAATCTTCAACGCCCATATTCATGATTTCATTCAAGTCCAATCTATTTGATTTCAATTTCAAATCTCCTTTCACTGTTTCGCCATCGAAAACATAACCAAAAGCATTTTCAACTTGTCCGTTTACTTGCAAATCAGTTTGTCCCAAATTCATTTGAAAATTATTAATATCAAATAATTGAGGGGTAAAACTTCCTTTTGCTTTCATATTTTTAATGTCGTAAGCATCATAAATTAATCGGTCAAATTCTGCATCCAACGCAAAAGCAAATTTATCAAAAATTTCAGTTTCCGTTGTTTCTGCTGAAGTGGCATCTGAATCAGGATTTTGAACTTTTGACGGTTCGCTGTCCGTCATCCATTCATTGACATCGAACAGTTTTGAACGAATCATCAAATTACCATTCATCGTTTTTTCTCCCGAAAAATACGTCAATGGGTTTTCAATAAAACCATTCATTTGTAAATCTGATTTCCCCAATTTCGCATCGAAATTAGACAATTGAATATTTTGTGGTGTAAATGCTGTTTTCAAGTCATTAATTACAATCGATGGCATTCCGTCCGCTTCGTAATTCATCGCCGTAATCGTCATATTTCCACGCATATCAACCGCTTCGTAATTTTCATTCGTGACGTCTGACATCTTCATTTTACTTGCAATATCTGCGTTAATGATTCCGCTTAATGTGTTGACACCTTCCATCGGAAAGGCTTTCGCCAATTTTGACAAATCAATTTCGCCTTTAATTGTCATTTCAATATTTGGGTCGGACATTGGTGTTTTCAATAATAATTTCGCATCAAAAGGATTTTTATCCAATTCAACATGAAATTTAGAAACACTCACGACCATATTATCAAAGTTCGCATTCGGACTTTTTACATTCGAACTTACGTTAATATTTGTCATTCCTAATGGCAGATCAGGATATTGAAAACTTCCGTTTGCGACGGAAAGGTTGATATCTAAAGCAGGCATTTTCGAAGAATTATAAATACCTTTTACTGTTCCGTCCAATCCCATTTTCCCACTTGCTTTTACACTCGAAAAGTCGCTTGTGTAAGCTGCAGGAATCATAGATAAAATCGCTTTAAAATCCGTTTGAGGAGAATCAAATTTTAGATCCATTTCGATGTCATCCGTAGGCATTAATATGTAACCATCGAAATTCAATTGAAGTGCATTTAGGTTGACTTCATTATCTTTAAATGTATATTTGGAATGATCCATATCGATATTAATTGTAAAATCAATATCGGTTTTCACTTCATTCAAATATGCAACACCGCCCGAACTTGCCGTGAATTTATCAGCGGTCGTTTTCGTTTCTAAATCATAAATCGCTTCCGTGAAATCACCTTTTCCACGATGATTTAAGTTTATAATTTCGACCCAAACATCAGAAACTGCATCGTCATAAATTATATTTCCGTTCGTAATGCGGTATTCGTCCAAGCTTAAAGCGAATTTTGTCGGCTCAACTGCCATCGTATCTAATTCTTCAGTAGGAATCGTAATGTCATAGTTCGCTTTTCCATTTTTCAAAACCTTGACATAAAGTGTCGGTTCATCCAATGAAATGCGTTCGATTTTCATTAATTCGCCATTGATAATTGACATAATATCTAAGCGAGTTTCAAAAGATTTGATGTCCGCTAATCTGACGCCTTTGAATTCTTCAATTCCATCCACTTTTAGATCTTCCAAACAGAGTGTAATATCTGGAAAACTTCGCAACATAGAAATGCCTACATCGCCAAAATCTATTTCAGCACGCACATTTTCATTAATAACTTTTTTGACTTCTTCCATGATTCTATCTTGGAAAAAGTAAGGAATCGCAACGGCTGCCAAAACGATTAGAAACATAAATATTCCTAAACCTTTCAGTGCCTTCTTGATAATTTTTTTCGTTTTTGATTGTGTTTTTTCTGCCATGATTTTAATTATTGATCATTAATAATTTGCTTGTCCCGATAACTCGGAGATGATTATCCATCATCAATTCATTAATATTCTTTGGTGTTTTATTTTAATCAACTTTATCTACCGGTGCAAGTATTGACGTTTAAACGTTTCTGTGAATTTATTGTAACTTAAAATTATCTTAAAAGATTAAGAATATGGTACTTGGTTGATTCAACATTTTTTTTGAGTTTAAAACTGAGGTATTGTAAAAATAATTTGAACACATTTTACTGAAAAATGCAAAAACACCTTCAATTTCTCAAAATTAACTTATTCTATTATCTTTGTTCGCAATTTTAATGAAAATATTGATTTTTGCATTTTGCAAAAGCTCAAAAGTCATAATTTGGAATTCGTATGATGCAGCCAGAAAGAGTAGCACGGTTTAAAGAAGTAATCAAATGTCGCCAACCAAATTTAACGGTTGTCTTGGAAAATGTTCATGATCCACATAATATTAGTGCAGTCTTGCGGACATGTGATTCTGTTGGTATTACGGACGTTTATGTTCTCTATACGAAAGTTCATAAAAATAGGTTGGAACTTGGAAAACGCAGTTCTTCAGGAGCGAGAAAATGGATAAATGTTCATTTATATAATGATGTAGATGATTGTATGAAAGCTGTAAAAGCGAAATATGACAAAATATATGCCACGCATTTGAGTGAGGATGCCGTTGGTTTATACGATTTGGATTTGACGGAATCGGTCGCTCTATTGTTTGGAAATGAACATTCGGGCGTGAGTGAGGAAGCTTTGAAATATTGTGATGGAAACTTTTTGATTCCTCAATTTGGAATGGTCAAATCATTGAATATTTCGGTCGCTTGTGCAGTTTCATTGTACGAAGGTCTTCGCCAAAGAAAGGAAAAAGGTTTTTATGATGACAGTCCTGTTTTGAATGAAGCGGAACAGGAAGCGATGCTCGGGGAATATCAAAATCGACATGAACGCTGGATTGATTTTGTAGATAAATATATTGAAGCGAAATAAAGTTTTCCGTCATTGCGGACTTATTCCGCAATCTACTTTAGGCAACGGGACTCAAGTTAATAAAGTTGATTTCCCTTGCGGCCACAAGATTGCGGAACGAGTCTGCAATGACGGATCTTTATAACTTCAAACCGTTCCCCATTATTTCTCCTTTTTCATTTTTAAACTATAAACGTGTGGTAGTGGATGCTTCGTTAATTTGTAAACGTAAACATCTTCTGCTTTCTGTTCTAAGTTTGGAAAACAATTATAAGGTGAATATGGAAATTCATCGAAAGCCTCGAGTATCAAACCTTGCTGTATCAATAAATTAGTGACTTTTGAAATTGGATGAAACCAAAAATATTCTGTTCCGCTAATCGGAGCTTCATTATCTGCATAAGTGCCTTCAATAACTTCAAAACTCGGTTCCTCATTATAGAAATACGGAAAACCGATTTTTCCACTTTCCCAATCGAACATATTTAAAATTGGATGAAAATCAGCGATAAAGAAAATTCCACCTGGTTTTAAATGGTTCTGTATAATCTCCGCCCATTTTTCCAAATCTCCAAGCCAACAAATCGAACCATAAGACGTGAAAATAATATCATATTGTTGATTTAATTTTCCATCTAATTCTAAAATATTAGATTCAACGAAATTCGCATTTAAACCCAATTCATTATTTAATTCTCTCGCCAATTGAATTGCTTTTGGTGAAATATCAACGCCAGTGACTTCTGCTCCCATTCTTGCCCAAGACAAAGTATCCTGTCCAAAATGACATTGCAGATGCAGTAATGATTTTCCCGAAACGTCGCCAAGACCTTTCAATTCAATTTCCTTTAGTGAATTCCACCCTTTTTTGAAATCGTCTAAACGATAAAAATCAGATTTTTCATGATAACTAACTTTTTCATCCCAAAAAGCCTTATTCGATTGGTAATAATTTTTCATGTTTTAATATGGTTTTAATGATTATTTCTACGCTAACTCCAAAGTTGAAAAATTAATTCAGAATCCGTATATTTTTTTTACAGAAAAAATCAATTTATTGGACTCAATAATCTTACTTTTGTTATTCAAAATAAAAGGTCTTTAGGTTAAAAGGTCTTTAGGTATAAAGATTAAATTATAAATTTGAAAAAAAATTAAAATTATGGATGATAATAAACAGAACCAGTTAAATATTGAGTTACCAGAAGAAGTAGCAGAAGGAACTTATGCGAATTTGGCTGTAATTTCTCACTCTCCAACGGAGTTTGTCATAGATTTTATTAGAATGATGCCGAACGTACCCAAAGCAAAGGTAAAATCTCGTATCATTTTAACGCCACATCACGCAAAGCGTCTGTTGAAAGCGTTAGAAGAAAATGTGAGTAAATACGAAGCTCAACATGGCCCGATTTCTGAAAATAGTACGCCGCCTTTTCCGATGAATTTCAATACACCAACGGCACAGGCGTAAATTTGGTTAACTAGTTGATTCGTTAATCGGTGATTTTATGGTGTGAGCTTTGCCCGTTCGCACAACGGGCGGGTCGAGATATTTCATTTGAAAATTAACTGATTGATTCGAGTAATCGGAATAAGCTAATTGACCAATAATCAATTTATCAATTACAAATTAACTAATCAACCAATCAATGGGAAAAGTATTAATCATTGGTGCTGGAGGAGTTGGACGAGTCACTGTGATCAAATGTGCTCAACATCCAGACGTGTTTTCTGAAATTTTATTAGCAAGTCGTACTGTTTCTAAATGTGAAGATATTGCAGCAGATGCAAAAGCAAGAACTGGTCATCAGAACATTACAACGGCTGCAATTGATGCGGAAGATATTCCTGCATTATCAGCTCTAATTCGTGAATTCCAACCAAAATTGGTCGTGAATGTAGCGTTGCCATATCAAGATTTAACGATCATGGAAGCATGCTTGGCAACTGGCGTTCATTATATGGATACGGCGAATTATGAACCGAAAGACGAAGCAAAATACCAATATAGTTGGCAATGGGCTTATCAGGAGAGATTCAAAGAAGCTGGAATTTTAGCCGTTTTGGGTTGTGGTTTTGATCCCGGTGTGACGAGTATTTATACGGCTTACGCTGCCAAGCATCATTTTGATGAAATGCACTATTTGGATATCGTGGATTGTAACGGTGGTGACCATGGAAAAGCTTTTGCGACGAATTTTAATCCTGAAATTAATATCAGGGAAATTACGCAAAAAGGAAAATATTGGGAAAATGGAGAATGGATTGAAACGGAGCCACACGAAATTAAAAAGGTATTAAATTATCCAAATATCGGTGGAAAAGATTCTTATCTGATTTACCATGAGGAATTGGAATCTCTAGTTAAGAATTTTCCAACTTTAAAACGTGCAAGATTTTGGATGACTTTTGGTCAAGAATATTTGACACATTTGCGGGTGATTCAAAATATCGGAATGGCGGGTATTGTTCCTGTGATGTATCAAGGTATGGAAATCGTTCCGTTGAATTTCTTGAAAGCGGTGTTACCAGATCCAGGTGATTTAGGAGAAAACTATACGGGTGAAACGTCTATCGGCTGTCGAATTCGAGGAATCAAAGATGGCGAAGAAAAAACGTATTACGTTTATAACAATTGTAGTCATCAAGCAGCTTATGATGAAACTGGTGCGCAAGGTGTTTCTTATACCACTGGCGTTCCTGCGATGATAGGTGCAATGATGGTGATGACCGATGTTTGGACTGGAAAAGGTGTTTTCAATGTAGAGGAATTCAATCCGGACCCGTTCATGGAAAAATTAAATGAATATGGT
>Ga0209712_10000823_pt1 | contig 26802 bp, 22 predicted proteins | sample ArcOceMetagenome_FD_187443 | JGI IMG/M metagenome (GOLD analysis project Ga0209712, IMG submission 187443) | Marine eukaryotic phytoplankton communities from Arctic Ocean - Arctic Ocean - Greenland ARC118M Metagenome (SPAdes) (version 2) | ecosystem: Environmental > Aquatic > Marine > Oceanic...
AAAACAATCGCTTGCCATCTTCTGAAAGAAAAGGTGTTGTCTCTCGATAAACAGTATTTACTTTTGACCCAAGGTTTTGTGGTTCACTCCATTGGTTGTGCCCAATTTTAAAACACACATATAAATCGTTGTCACCATAACTATCAAATCGTTGCATGGAAAGAATCAAAATATTTCCATCCGCACTCATCGCAAGATTAACATCAGAATTATTATTGGAGTAATTTTTTATTTCGATAGGTTCTGGAAAAGTCCATTCGCGATCAGCCGTTTTCCGAGTAATTGAAAACCCTTTGTCCAATCCTCCGAACTGTGAAAATTGATTAATTACCACCAACTCATTTCCATTTGGAGTCAATGCACTTACGCTATTTGGAAGTGCATTATTGAGCGGATAGCTGGGGTGAGATATTTTTTCAAAGCTATCAAAAATAGATTCCGCGACCCAAACATCTTGGTTGAATTTTGAACGTTGTGGATCACTAACTTCCTTTCCTGCTATTTTTGAAAAAATGTACTTTAGCTTATTCTGATAATCATTTTCATTTAACTGAGTGGCAATATCAACTCCATCCAACTTGAGCGTTCGATCAAATGTGGGATATCCGACTCTAGTAAAATAGAGGGTTTTTCCGTCAAGACTTACGACGGGTGAGATTTCATCATATTGCGAAGTATTTATTCCATTGTTCATAGGCTCAACTTTGAAGATCTGAGCAATAGTCGCAGAAGAAAAGAATAGAGTTATTAATATTAAATGTAGAGATGCTAGGTGTCGATTCATAGTGCTAAGTGTGGTCTAAGGGAATCAGAAAATAAGTAATAAAGTGTTGTGTTTTTTTAGATATCGGGGAGTTAGATTTTGGAAGGGAGTTTAGGTTTTGAAATAAATTAGACTTAATTTATAAAGATATTCCTACTTATGCAAGTTTTAGAAATATTGGCAAACCTAATCTATTATTGGGGGCTGTCACACCAACTATCAATTATGGATTTCAAAGCAACAAACATAGGCTCTCGTCCTACCTTAGTTACTAATTCTTCCTCCTCCTCCAAAAGAGAATCTTCTATAAATGCTAATAAATCTTCTTGAGGGGTATTTTTAAAAAAAATATTGAGTCGATCTCTGAATTGCTTTGAAGTCACCTCATTAATTAATTGCCAATTTTTCTCTTCAAATTTTCCCAAAACCTCCGCAGAAATTCTAGGTAAATCTTCTTCCTCTTCTTTTATTGATCTAAAAATGACTAAAACCAAAAACAAAAAATACTCTTTTTCTGCATCAGTAAATAAATCAAAATTATCAGAAAATATATATGCGGCAATATCCGGTTGCTCCATACTTAAATCTACAGTAGCCTCTTTGAATGCTTCTTCCGACCCTCCAATTTCTTCAGCAACTCGATCAATAATTTCTTCTGAAATAAACTTCATCTTTTTTTTCCTCGAAAGTAGAACATTTTTTGAATTCAATTACAATTTGGGAGAATGATTCGGGATTTATTTGGAAAATCTCACCCTCTATTCCTCTCCTTTTTGGGAGAGGAAGGCCAGCGTGGGAATTTCTTTTTTTCAAAAGAAATTCTTTATCTCCGATTCAATTTTGAATCAACCAAATTTTTTCAAAAGAAACCAATCTCTTCAAACTAACTAAATTTCAAATATCATCCTAAAAAGAAAATCTTTTCAAAAGAAAAATTCTGAGCAATGGCCTCCTTCTCCAACAAGGAGAGCAACCGAGAGTGAGGTTTATTATTATTTCAGAAATGCCTTTACTTTAAATTAACATTCAACTCTAAACTTTTCTTACCTTTGCAGCAAAACATTCATATCGTGGAAGTAAAACTTTTTTCAGGAATCGAGTCAGAATACCTGGCTACGAAAGTTGCAGATTATTATGGTTTTAATTTGGGTGACAAAACCCTATTAAAATTCTCTGATGGCGAAATGCAACCCATCATTAATGAGTCCGTTCGTGGCTCCTACGTTTTTTTAATCCAATCTACTTTTGCTCCGTCTGACAATTTGATGGAACTACTATTGATGATTGATACTGTGAAGCGAGCTTCTGCAGGTTATATCACTGCAGTAATTCCATACTTTGGCTATGCAAGACAAGATCGAAAAGACAAACCGAGAGTTCCGATTTCAGCAAAACTGATTGCCAATCTAATTCAAGCTGCTGGTGCCAATCGAATCATGACCATGGATTTTCATGCAGATCAAATTCAAGGTTTTTTTGACATCCCTGTGGATCACCTTAAAAGTGAAGCGATTTTTATTCCTCACTTAGCAAAACAAGATATGTCTAATGTTATTTTTGCATCACCTGATGTAGGAGGAGTAAAACGTGCTCGAACATATGCTAAGCACTTTCAAAGAAGATTAGTAATTTGTGATAAGTATAGAAAACGAGCCAACGAAATTGCAGGAATGACTATCATTGGAGATGTAGCTGGAGCAGATGTAATCTTGGTCGATGATATTGCAGATACTGCTGGAACACTTTGCCGAGCAGCTGATATTATTATGGAAAAAGGGGCTAAAAGTGTGCAAGCATTAATCACTCATCCTGTATTGTCAGGAAATGCTTACGAAAATATCAATAACTCAAAATTGAGTAAAATGATTGTAACGGACACCATTCCGTTAAAACAAGAATCTGATAAAATTGAAGTGATTACAACTTCTAAATTATTTGCCAAAGCCATCAGAAATACGCACGAACATCGATCGATTTCTGCACTTTTTGTAGGCGAGCAATAGAAAAACGAAATAAAATTGACGAAATAAAATTTTAATCTTTTATTGAAAAAAAGGCGCAAAAGTATTTTTGCGCCTTTTCATTTTCATAACTCGCTGATAATCAGTTAATTTTTCGCCCAAAGATTAATTTTAATTTGAATTAAACTTCTTTTTTGTTTTCAAATAATAATAAAAAACTTATCTTTGCGAGCCTTTTTAAAAAAGGACTTAAATTTGATATTTCTTAAAATTAAAATATTCATAAAATGGAGACAGTTGCCGTAAACGGAACCATCCGAACAGAAGTTGGAAAAAAAGCTACTAAAGCAGTTCGTAAGCAAGGTCAAGTTCCTTGTGTAATTTACGGAGGCGATAAAGTGATCCACTTCACAAGTACCCCAAGTGCATACAAACATTTGATTTTTACGCCAGAATTTAAATTGGTTGAAATCACACTTGACGGAACTGCATATAAATGCATCCTTAAAGATGCTCAATATCATCCAGTATCTGATGAGATTGTACACATGGACTTTTTGCAATTAATTGATGGACAAAACATCATTGTAAATATTCCACTTTCATTCAAAGGAGTTTCTCCAGGAGTGAAGGCAGGTGGTAAATTGGTTTCTAAATTGAGAACAATTAAAATCAAAACCACTCCAGACCAAATTGTAAATCAATTGTTTGTTGACATTTCTGAGGTTACTTTAGGTAATTCAGTTCGAGTAAGAGATGTAGAAGTTACTGACAAAATGTTAGTGATGAATCCTGGTGCTACACCAGTTGCATCTGTTGAGATTCCAAGAGCATTGAAAAGTGCAGGAGCAGCAGAAGAAGCTGATGCAGCAGTTGCAGCAGCAGAATAGTTTTAATAAAAATACTTTTCTATATAAAAAAGAGGCGCAAGGAAAACTTGCGTCTCTTTTTTTTTATTTTACTAAAAAACCAATTCCATAAATTATGGTCAAAGCATGGTTATCTGCATTTCGATTGAGAACGCTTCCTTTAGCATTAGCTAGTATTGCGATGGGAACATTTTTGGCTGCATCTTTTAAATTGATGCAACCAAAAATATTTTTTCTCAGCGCATTAACTACTATCTTTTTACAAATCCTTTCTAACCTTGCTAACGACTATGGAGATTCCATTCATGGTGCTGATAACAAGGATCGAAAAGGGCCTCAACGTGCAGTGCAGTCTGGTGAGATTTCTTCTCAATCAATGTTTCGAGCGATAGTTATTTTCACCTTGTTATCTTTAGTTTCAGGAATTTGGCTTCTGCTTGAAGCCATAGATTCATGGCAGACGTTTAGTTTATTTTTAGGACTTGGAATTATAGCTATCATCGCTGCAATTACCTACACCGCCGGAAATAAGCCATATGGTTATATGGGACTAGGTGATCTTTCCGTATTGATTTTCTTTGGTTGGATAGCCGTTTTATGTACCTTTTATTTACATACTAAATTTGTTAATTGGTGGTTATTTTTACCTGCAACAAGCTGCGGACTTTTTGCAACAGCAGTTTTAAACCTAAATAATATTCGAGATATCGAGTCTGATAAATTGGCTGGCAAAAATTCTCTTCCCGTAAGAATGGGAAGAAATAATGCAATTAAATATCATTGGTTTTTATTACTCGCGGGAATTTCATGTGCGGTGATCTATGTTGGATTTCATTTCCAGAGTATTTTCCAATTTTTATTTCTAATTGTTTTGCCTTTACTTTTTATTAATGGGAAAGCTGTTTACGAAAAAAAAGAAGCTACTGAACTTGATCCTTATTTAAAACAAATGGCATTGACAACTTTGCTTTTTGTGATTACTTTTGGAGTTGGCCAGATAATTTAAACCACTGTCCCCTGAAGGGAAATGATATATTTAAATTATTTTTAATAAAAAGACCTATTTTTCCATTTGAAAAAATAGGTCTTTTAGTTATAAAAACTCTTGATTTTCACGTTCCCCTTTAAGGCAATGTAATTGACATAAGGAAAATGAATATCGAACAAGGACTTAAGAAGTTTGACGATATTAATTTGTGTGCTCTATGAGAAGATCGTCAAAACTTCTCAAATCTCAAATCCTTGTTCGATATTAGATATTCCAAAAATCCTTATGTCAATGACATTCCCCTTTAAGGGACAGGGGTTATCGGATCAACTGCCGTCACCGTATATCCTTGTTTTCTCAACAAAGCAACTAACCCATTCTTTCCTCCCAAATGCCCTGCACCGACTGCAAAAAAAGTAGGTTTAACTTTCATCATTCCTTCCATCAAAGGAATCCAATTTTTATTCCGACCAACCAAAAGTAAATCTTCAAACTCCCCTACTCCCTCCGTATCTCCTTCGATCATATTATAAAGTGCTGGCAATGCTTGCTGCTTATATAAGTCTACCATTTGCTTAAATTGATCGTCGCCTTCATCAGTACCCTTAATCGCATCAACTAGCATTTGTGCCTGAGCTTCATAAGGAATACTATCAAACATACTCAATTGAAATTCAATGGTTTCTAATCCATCCATTTCCTTTTTCGTTTTTTGAGCCATTTCCATAAATTCCATTTCGTACGACTTCAGTTCACCTGATTGCAGATCACCAGGAGCAACATCTCCTGAAGCAAAAGTCGAAAGGAACAATGGCTTCATTTTTTCTAAAAACATTAAAGGCAATCCTAATCCATCAAAATGAATTTTGACTAATTTATAATCTTCATCGCTAACTAAATCTTTCAAAGTTTTTCCACCTTCCATCGTAATTTTTCCCATCAATTTAAATAGCACACTCATATCACTCATCTCTTCCATATTAATTTCAAAAACTACTTTTTCACTTGCCGCAAAAGCTGCTTTCATAGACTCTGTCAAAAAAAAATCTTCTTTTCCAATCATGTGAATTGTTCCAAAGACATAAGATGTTTCTTTCAAATCATTTCCTGTAACTTTCCATAATAATGCATTTTCGTTGGCAGCTAAACTTTTTTCTTGCGCGACTTGAGCAACTGCTTTTTGCGAAGAGTTACATGAATAAAGAAACGAGACCAACAATAATGCAGTTCCTAAAAAATTCCTCATCTGTTCGTATTTATTTTTATAAAATTATTATTTATCCAAAAATTGTAACAACGTATTTACATTTTAGTTGGCGTTGTCAAAATCCTCTAACATATTCATTAATAAATCAATCTCCTCATAGAATTCATAAATCAATTCAAAGCTAACATTCGATCTAAAAACGTAAGGTTCTAAAATATCGTTTGGTTCGGTGATCGCGATGTAAATTTTATTTTTAATAAAAGAAATATACAATTCGTTATCTGTTGTTTCTCTAAAATTTAAAATCGTATGCTGCATGGCGCTCGACAATTTTTTCGCAATATCAGTTCCTTCTGTCGCATAAATCAAAAAATGTTTAACCATCTCCTCCGCCAACATTTCTTTATTGACACCTGTCTTTCCAATGATCGGTTGCTCATCATAAAGGTTAATCGTGTACAACGTTTCTTCATCCACCGGCTCTCCACCTTTCAAATTAAAAGAACGAATTGTTTTGGAAAGATACGGTTTAAATTGTTTTGGTAAAATTAAAACTTCCCCGAGCATTTCCGTTTCCAAAAATTCTCCAACAGTTTTTTGATTCATCGTAGCATAAAGAAATATTCCACGAAATACATAATTTAAACGGCTCCTCACTTTTGAATATTCTCTTACATTCAACTCACTCAATTCAAAATCTAACTCTCCAATTTTTCCGCTGATATAATCTTCGCCAGTATATTGAGGTGCAGGCGTTTTAAAAATCTGACTAGCCATAAAACGTTTCTTCTCCACCATTCGCTTACTATCATATTTTAGCGTTCCGTAGTTCACACTATTATCCACAAAGTCTAAAATCAGATTCATCACATTCGGTTTAAACTTTAACCGAAACTGCTGAATTCGATACAATAAATAACTCAAGTAAAACCCAAATGGTAAGAGTAAAAAAAATGACAACATCGCTGCTTGAAAAAATAACAACATAATTACAAACACAGAAAATACCAACCCAGAGATCACCAAAAGAAATAACAATCGCTTGCGTACTCGCTCCATCCTAACTAATTCAGGATGAATAGTATGATTATAAAATAAGCGAAATTCATTAATGCGACGCATGAGGGAAAGATAGTTTTATTTTTTGGAAAGATAGTTTTATTAGTTGGTCAGGTAATTAGGCTAACGGATTTTCAAATTATGGCTTCACATCACGCCTGATTAACTATTCAACTAAAAAAAGGCTGAATGATTTTAGAATCATTCAGCCTTTTTTTAATCATCAAATTCATTATGTTTCGAAAGGTACTCTGCGACCACTTCGTCAATCACATCCTTGAGGTAAGATTTTTTCAACTTAGCGATTGTCTTTAGTTTTTTCAATTTCACTTTATCAAATACAAATGAAACTCGTTTTTTATTACTCGTCGACTCGATTTCCATCATGCTTCCTTCGACGGTACTTCTAATCAATGAATCAATTCCACCTGATCTCGGAATTACTCTTCGCTTTTTCTTTTCAGGTTTTGATTTTGATTCAGTCTTTTGATTTTGATTTTGATTTTGATTTTTATTCTTATTCTTTTTCTTTTCTTTCTCTTTTTCCTTCTTTAATTCAAATTGCTCTTCGATAGATTCATGCATCACTTCTTGAAACAATGAATCTAAATCCACCGTGAAGTTCTTACCAGCATTGGCACGTTTGCTAGAATCTTTTTTAGCATGAGCTTTGGATTTCTCAGGCTCCGAATGATAATCTTCCGTATTTTCCAATTCCAATACGACATCCTCTATCGGTTCACCTCCCAAATCGCCGAACAGACTTTCCAATCCTTTTTTAAATTTTTTCTTACTCAAAACCTATATAATTTTTGAAAACAGATGGAGGATTTTTTCTAAAAAAATAACCTGTCCTCTTTTGTTTAATAATAGTTTCCTCATTTCTCCTTTAAAATAACTCAAAATATGGCTTAGATCAAGCGGTAAAAATTATACTTAATCTTTTTGCTCCAACACTTCTCCAACTGTTTTAGCTTCCAATCTTTCTATAATTTCATGGCAAAGTGCTAAATAATCTTTCGCCCCATTACTGCTTTTACTATAAGAAAAGATATCTTTTCGTTGAGAAGGTGCCTCTGCTAACGCTACAGTATTTCGAATCTTAGTCTTGAATACTTTGTCTTTAAAGTACTTATGAATAGTTTCCACTACATCTCGATTCAATACTTTCCGACTATCATACATAGTTGCGATTACTCCTCCGATTTGTAATTGCTTGTTCAATCGGAATCGAACTTTATCAACAATCTGCTTAATTTTTGCAACGCCTTGCAACGCCAAAAATTCCGTTTGCAGTGGAATATAAACCACATGACTACTCGTCAAAGCATTCAAAGTCAACAATCCAAGCGAAGGAGGACAATCAATAATAATGTAATCATAATCATCTTCTACCGTCGCAAATAATTCTTTCAAAATATACTCTCGACCTGCTTCATTGATCAACTCCATTTCAGCTCCTGACAAATCAAGTGACGAAGTGACAATATGAAAATTTTCTTTTACTTTATATGGCTCCAAATCACTCTCTCCTCGAAGTGCTTCATAAATCGTATTTTTCTGGCGAGGCACACCCAATGAAAGGGTCAAATTCGCCTGAGGATCAAGGTCAATTAAAAGAACTTTTCTACCAAGTTCAACTAAACCTGCGCCAATATTAATCGCGGAAGTAGTTTTTCCAACGCCGCCTTTGTGATTGAGTAGTGAGATTATTTTTCCCATCCTGTATATAATTCTTTTGTTTAAAAAATTCTTTCAAATAAAACGTAGAAAATAAATTATTATTAACCTACATTTTTTCAATAATACGTAAAATTATGAATTCCAAAACTTAATAAGGAATAAAAGTTCTATATATTACTAACACTGTATCATAAAATTACGCCAAAAATTACTCTTTTACATGAACGGGAAATCACTTTTTATCAATAAAAATCTTGAATTGCGTTTACCTGAAAAGGAATTTGCCAAAACACTTTTTCAAATAGTTGAAAACCAAAGGGAATATTTGGAAAAATGGTTGCCGTGGGTTGAAAAGAACAAAGTTGAGAAGGATAGTCTTGATTTTTTAAGGTCTTCGATTCTTTTCAATAATGGAGGTCAAAAGCTAACTACTTTTATTTTTCACAAAAATGAATTAGTCGGCTCTGTCGCTTTCGTAAAAATAGATAAAGGAAATCGGGCAGCAGAAATCGGTTATTGGTTGAGCCAAAATATGCAAGGCAAAGGCATCATGATTCAAGCTTGCGAGCGATTAATTAAATATGGTTTTGAAAAAATGAATCTCCATCGCATGGAAATAAACGTTGCTCCAGAAAATTCAAAAAGTCTCGCCATTCCTCCAAAACTTGGATTTCATCATGAAGGAACTATTCGAGAATCATTGTTTTTTAACAAAAAATTCTATGATGGAGAAAAATATAGTTTGCTAAAAAGAGAATGGATTGAAAAATAATATTTTTTTTACCAATCTTTAAACTCCAATTTTAATATTTCACCATCTCTTTCTTTTTTTAAAAAAATAAAATACGTATATTTAAACCTAGTTTATTAGTTTTGAAAACATCCCCCCCCTAATTATTTCTATTACCTCATGAAACATTAAGTGTATTTTTCCATAAAACTTAATGCTATTATATCTTAAAATAGAACCTTAGCACTTAAATAAATCTTAATTATTGTTTTTTTTTTGAACAAATGCAATTTCAAAACAGTTTTTAAAACATTTGAATGTATTCATGATATGCAGATGCTTTTTGATATTTTTGGCTAAAATAATAACACACAAAATACTAACACAATGAGAGAATTTTTAATTCTATTGGTTGGAATTATGCTCGTCATGAACACTCCAACTCATGCCACCTTCAATCTTGTCCACCCTTTATCTTCAATTGAACAAGACTCTTTAACTGCTTTACCGAAAGTATTTCTTTTGGGAAATCATGAAGTCGCATATGAAAAATTAAGTGGAGAAGGTACTTCTCTTCTTGCCATTTGTGAAGATGACTTTAATGCCGCTCATGGCAAATGGAATAGCTTACTAAAAGAAATGGAAGCTCATGCCGATATGATCAATTATGATATAAAAGGGGTGAAAATGTGGTTGCACGTTTTTTGGGATAACAATGGAAAAATTAATAATATCGCATTCTACCTCAAACCAAATTCTAGAAATGTAAAAACAGAGGAGATGATCGCATTCTTGACAGACTTCGTCAATAATTATTATCTTCCTGCTCAATATGATAATAGTTTCTCACACTACAGCGGTGCTGCTTTTCCTACTTTGAATTGGAAAAAAAAACGACAAATAACAACCGCTAAGATTAAAGGAAGAAATTAACCTTTTTTTCAAAAGAAAAAACCGAATTTCCAGATTGGAAATTCGGTTCTTTTTTAAGAAACATTTTACCCTTTATAGGTCGAACCTAATATTCCAACAGAATTGACTTTAAATGCTGTTCATTTTGCCAATAATTCCACCGGTCATATTGTTGATGGAACTACTGGGGTGATGGATTCTTTGAATAAAAAAGAGATTTTTATTTCAAAGAAACGCCCGTGAGTAATTAGACCTTTCATAATTTAGGTTTTCCATTCTGAAAAAGATATTGTTCATCCTCTTGGCTATGGAATTATGTTGCGTTCAACTGACGGAGACAATCCTTGGAAGAAGAAATATATCATGGAAGATTTTTTCCAATACTATTCATCTCCCAACTCCAAAAGTTAGATACGCAGTCGGACAATCAGGTTCAATTATCAAACCGACAGAAACAGAAGAGAACTGGAAATTTATTAGAAATGGTAGAGGATTTATCGTTGGAAAAAAAGGGAAAATATTTTCGTTTGAAACGAATTGAAAAGTGATGAACTATGAGTGATGAGTCATGTTTCTTAAAACTCATCACTCCTAACTCATCACTAGATTATAAAATCGTTACTTGAACAGCATCCAAAATAGAACGTACTTTCGCCGCATCTGGAGCTTGTGCATACACTCTCAAAACTGGCTCTGTTCCCGAAGGTCGAATCATCACCCACTCTGTATCACTCAAATAAAATTTAAAGCCATCAATGGTTTCAATGCTTTGAACGTTATAATCTCCGAAAGCTTGATAAGGATCATTTTTGCATTTTTCGATGACCGCAATTTTTTGTTCTTCTTTGATGTGCAAGTCATCTCGATCTGAATTAAAAGAACCTACTTTTTCATATAATTCAGCAATCAATTCTTTCAACGTCTTTCCTGTTTTTGCCATAAATTCAAAAATCAATAATCCCATCCAAATTCCATCTCGCTCAGGAATATGACCTTTCACCGCTAAACCACCAGATTCTTCTCCCCCTACCAAAACATCGTCGTTGATCATAATTTCTGCGATATATTTGAACCCGATTTTTGTCACTTCAACTTCCAAACCAAGTGACTCGGCAAATTTTTTCATCTTATCAGTTACTGAGAATGTAATAATTACCTTTCCTTTCAAACCTTTATAGTCATGCATATACCATAACAATAGTAACAACAAATGATGTGAATCCACAAAATTGCCATCACCATCATACATTCCAATTCGGTCCGCATCTCCATCATTAGCTAATCCACAAGTGATGTCCGGATCATTTTTTATAGTCTCAGAAAGCTCCATCAAATTCCGATGAATCGGCTCAGGTGCTTGTCCTTTGAATCCTGGATTATCATCGCAATGCAAAAAAATCGCATCAGGTAATAATTTTTGTACCGCATTCATTCCTGCTCCGTACATCGCATCATAAGCAATTTTTTGACCTGAATTTCGAATCGCATCCATATCAAAATTCGCTTCCACGTGAGCCAAATACATCCCTTCCAAGTCCACATAATTCAACAATCCTTCTTCCGTCATTTTCTCCAAACTCAGTACTTCAATTGTCGAAACATCTGGCACCAATGCTTCCACCTCAGCAATATCCGAAGGAATCGAAGGTCCTCCGTGAATACTTTTTAACTTATACCCATTATACGAAGCTGGATTATGACTTGCCGTAATCACCACTCCCAATTGAGATTTTGTTTTGACTACTCCAAGTGAAACCATCGGCGTAGAAACGAATCCTTTTGCCAAGTTCACTTTGATGCCGTACGCTCCAAAAACTTGAGTCACCGCTTCCGCGAACATCTCTCCTCCAAATCGGCAATCATGCCCAATCACCACTTTGTCGTAGCCTTTTTCTTTCATCCATTTAGCAGTTCCCTCAGCAACTCTTCTTACATTATCGACTGTATATTCTTTAGCAATAATAGCTCTCCATCCGTCTGTTCCAAATTTAATGGGTGTAATATTCATGTATCTAAAAGTTTAAATTAGTTTTAAAAAAAGTAATCCGTAATATTTTGTATATAAATATTCAACAAAAATACCAAAACGATTTCAAAATCCGCAATTCATTTTTTACGAAAAGATCAAATAACTATAGAGATTTTACGAAAAGAGAAGGTAAGTGTTTCTTTGAAAATAATTTTCAAAATGTCCTTTTCAGCTCTACTTAGTGTAACTAAATAGTTCTAAAATATTTAAATTGTAAACTCTACCTTTGGTATAAATTTTTATACTCTAGATTCTCTTCAAAAATACTTTCACCGCAAAAACATTTCAAATTAATTGAGCTACAAAGATACATATCGGCACAAAGGATTAAGGAAAAAATTAGTTGAAACTATTCGAGTAAAAGGTATTCGTGATGAAAAGGTTTTAACGGCAATCAACTCCCTTCCACGCCATTTTTTCATGGAAAAAGGGTTTGAAGAATGGGCTTATATGGATAAAGCTTTCCCAATAGAAAGCGATCAAACCATTTCTCAACCTTACACCGTTGCCTTCCAAACAGAACTTTTACACATAAAAAAACGCGATAAAGTTTTAGAAGTGGGAACTGGTTCTGGTTATCAAGCTGCGATTTTGGCATTGCTTGGAGCGCGAGTACATACCATCGAAAGGCAAGAAGCCCTATTTCACAAAACCAATGAATTACTCGAAAAATTAGAAGTCGGAAATATTCGAACTTACTTTCGAGATGGCTACAAAGGGCTACCTGAGTTTGCTCCTTTCGATAAAATGATCGTCACCGCAGGAGCTAAAAATATTCCAACTACCCTCAAAAATCAATTAAAGATTGGAGGGATTTTAGTCATTCCTGTAGGCGATGACGACACGCAAAAAATGTATCGCATCACTCGAATTTCTGAAAAGGAATTTAAACAAGAAGAGTTCGCAGATTTTCGTTTTGTTCCATTTTTAAAAGGAACGAATAAGAGGTGAATTGTTTAATGGTTAATTGTTAATTACGTAATGATTTTTATCCGAGTAAAAAAAGTCTTTTTATGAAAAATTTAATCCTCCTTTTAATCCTCCTTTTATCTTTTTCTAATTGCTCGAATGAAGTTTCGAAACCATCTCCTGATGTAGTATATGATTTAGAAAATGTTCGTGTTTTAGTTCCCCGAAAATATCAAGAAGTTACTTCAACAAAAGAGGTAAAAGAAAAATTTTTAGAAGGTAAAAATTCCTTAGATACTACAAATCAATTGCTATTGAATCGAGTTTTTGTTTTGCAAAAAGAAGACAATCATATCTTCGCCAAATATGAAAATGAGCAGCTCAGTTTTATCACTTTTAAAACTAATGGCGATTATCAAATCATGAATAAGGATACCAAAAGTTATATTTTGCAACAGTATGAAGCTTCACTTGAAAAAACCATTTTACCGAATGATCCGAGCTATCGTTTTAAAAAATTAGAAAGTAAATTGACGGGAGCCAACCGAGTCCGGTTTTTAAAATACAAATACACACATACTGAAAAAACGGCCAAATGGTATTCCTCTAAATACTTAATCACTTCTGGCAGTCGAACAATCAGTATGAGTATTTTTAGTCCAACATCAGATTACTCAGACATGGAAAACTATATGCAATTTATTCAAATAAAATAATTCCTTACCATGAAATTTATATTTTTAATTCTTGTAATTGTATTGTTACAAAATTTTATTTTTGCTCAAAACTATACTTCTTATTTTACAGGCAATGTCGAAGATACTATCGTTTCTCCGCTCGGAGGAACTTGCATGATGGGTGGAGCTACCGAAAATGATGATGCGATGAAATGGTTTTTAGAGCGAAGTGGTGGTGGCGACATTTTAGTTATCCGAGCGTCTGGTTCAGATGGATATAATGATTATCTATTTAGCGAATTAGGTATTTCGGTTAACTCGGTGGAGACCATTGTTTTTAATAATGCACAAGCTGCAGCTGATAATTATGTCTTGGAACAAATTGCCAATGCTGAAGCTATTTGGATGGCAGGAGGTAACCAATGGAATTATGTAGATTATTGGCGAGATAGTCAAGTGAGTAAAATCATCAATGAAAATATCGCTAATAAAAATATTGTCATCGGCGGAACGAGCGCTGGAATGGCTGTTTTAGGAGGCATTTATTTTACCGCTCAATTCGGAACTATCACCTCGACTACTGCCTTGCAAAATCCTTATAACAATGCACTTACAATTAGCAATGATTCATTTCTCAATGTTCCTTTTTTACAAAATACAATTACTGACACACATTATGACGATCCTGATCGAAGAGGTCGACACCTCACTTTTTTAGCTCGAGCAGTTAAAGATTGGGGAGTAAGCGCGAAAGGAATTGCTTGCGATGAATATACTTCGGTTTGCATCGATAACGATGGAAAAGCTTATGCTTTTGGCGATTTCCCAAACAATGATGATAATATTTATTTCTTACAAGTGAACTGCGTTTCTCCCAATGAACCTGAATTTTGCGAAGCTGGATATGACCTCAACTGGATAAGAAATAATCAAGCAATAAAAGTTTATCATATCAAAGCTGAAGCAACTGGTAGCAAATATTTTGACTTAAATAATTGGGAAGAAGGAAGTGGAGGGGTTTGGGAAAACTGGTATGTCGAGAATGGAATTTTCAATACTAATTCTGGAGATCCAATTGATTTTGTTGGCTGTGAATTTTCTTCCACTCAAAATATTTTAGAAGAGCAAATTAAGTTTTTTCCAAATCCTCTGACCGATAATTTTTACAAATAAAAAATGACGTCCACCAAATTGATCAAGTCGAAATTTTTGACGCACGAGGGAAAAAGGTTTTTGAAAAAAATAAAAAACAATACATTTACAATATTGACTTTTCTGATTTCTCAAAAGGAATTTACTTCGTAACAGTTCTTTCCAATGATTCCTTTCTAACAAAAAAAATCGTTCGTTAAATATTCTTTTTCGAAAAAAAAAAGGTTCAGAAGCAATCTATCGCTACTGAACCTTTTTATTTTCCCAAGAAAAACTGCACTAAATATCAAGCACAATCTAACTCCCCTTTAGAGGACAGGAGGTTTAATTTCCTAAAATCAGAGGCAATCCTCCTTCAGCACCACCGACAACCACCACTTTCGAGTTAGGTGATTTCGCCAATTCTAAAGTTGCTTCGATACCTTTATCTCTCAAGATATTATCCGTCAAACTCGCATTCAAAATTCTATTCGCTTCTGCTTTAGCAGTTGCTTCAATAATTTTACGCTCTGCTTCTTTTCGCTCACGATCAAGTTTAAATTCAAACTGGAAAGACAATTGCTCCTCTTCTAGTTTTTTCTCAATTGCTACTTTCAAACTCGCTGGCAATGCCACTTCCCGAATTAATACTTGATCTAAAATCAAATGTTTTTTCTCCACATTTAATTTTGTTCTATCCAAAATTTCAGATTGAATAGCTTCTCTTTTAGTAGAATATAATTCTTCTGGCAGATATTTTCCAATCACCTCTCTTGTGGCAGATCGAATCTCTGGCTTAACAATTACCTCTAAAAAATTAGGGCCAATTTCTTCGTGCAATAGTCCAATACTATTGATAATTGGCTGGTAACGATATGACAACTCTACATCAATCGTCAAACCATTTTTTGAAAGCACAGACATTTTTTCAAATGCTTCCTTCGTTCGAGTATCGTAAGTGATCAATCTATTCCAAGGAGCAATCACATGGAATCCTTGACCTCTGATATTTTCAGTATCTAATCCTCCCCCGAAACGTTTAAAGAGAATAGCATTTTCTCCTGGTTGAATTGTTTTAAAAATACTTCCTGAAAGCGTAAGAAGTACGACTAAGGCAAAAAATGCCATTACTCCGAAGCTGATTAATTTTCCTTGATTAGAAGGTAATTGGCTCATATTTATATGATTTTGTTATTTTAAAAAAATAATCCTTTTAAAAAATTCGTACGTAAATAAGAATATAGATTTTCAAAAGGAGTAAATACTCTACAATGGTACAAAATTTCACCTCAAGTAGTTTATACTTTTCTATGAAATCCTTAGGAATTTAGACATTCGATCTAAATTTAATTTATTTTGCGGGAATTTTTACTCGTTCCAATTAAAACAACCGATTTTGAAACTTAATCAAAAAAAATGTTTTCTCTATTTTTTTCTTATTCCCATCTTCTTATTGTTAGGGAAAAACAATTTTGCCCAATCATTAGAAATTGAAAAAAAAGAAAAAATTCCTTTTCTCCAACCTGCTGACACTTTGCACAAAGGACGATTTTGGACTTGTGCTGCGATCGGTGCGACCATTTATGGATCGGCCGTAGTTGGTCTCAATGAAATTTGGTACGCGGAAACGGAACGAAGTAGTTTTCAATTTTTTAATGATTTTGGAGAGTGGCAACATGTCGATAAAATGGGACATACATTTACTGCTTATAATTATACGCATTGGTTATTCACCGGTGCGAAATGGACGGGAATGAAAAGAAGACGAGCCATGTGGACTGGAGCAGGTTTGAGTTTTTTGCTGCAAGGTACGATTGAAGTCATGGATGGATATTCTGCCAAATGGGGATTTTCAGTTCCTGATGTAGCATTTAATACTTTAGGAATTGGATTGTTTGTGGGGCAAGAATTGGCTTGGAAGGAGCAGCGAATTATTATGAAAGTTTCTTCGACGGTTCCCTCCTACTCTACTGATATTTTGACTTCCATCGATGGCATGCATACGACGACTTACCGAGAACGGGCGCAGTCACTTTATGGAAGTCGTTTTCCCGAAACACTTTTGAAAGATTATAATGCTCAGACCAATTGGCTCTCGTTCAACATCCATTCTTTTATGAAAAAAAAGGATACGCGATTTCCGAAGTGGTTAAATGTTGCGATAGGTTACGGCGCACAAAATATGTATGAAGGTTTTGGTTACGAATGGACAGAAGCAGATACTGGAATTCAATATCAACGTGATCCGACTATTTATCCTCGCTATAGTCAAATTTATTTTTCTTTTGATGTGGATTTGATGCGGATAAAAACGAAGAGTCGGTTTTTGAAAACGGCTTTGAGTATTTTGAATTGGATAAAAATTCCTGCGCCGACTTTGGAGATTAATACTTTGGGGAAAGTGAGATTTCTGCCTATTTATTTTTAATTAATTCTTCTTTCTCTTTTTCATGCGAACACGTCTTGGCCCATACCACAACCAAACCCCTGTTCCAATCAAAAACAATAAACCAATTCCTAAGAAATTCATCGAAAATAATTTGAATCCATCAGAGATAATTGACCCATCGTGTAAACTCTCAATCCAATCGGAATATCTTTTTTCAACCGACTTCACCTCTCCTGATTTTCCATCGACTTGCACTTCCCAATTCCCTGCTTCAAACAATACTTTTACAATTCCTTTGGATGGACGAGCGTCCATTCGATCTACAAAATTTTCTTTTTGTTCGGGGTAATTTTCATGTAGCGCTTTTTCAGCTATCGCACGAATTTCATCGAGTGATTTCCATTCCGCTAAATTTTCACTCACGCCTCTTTGCGTAGGTGGCTGAATGATCTCGACCTCTTTTTTTAAGGCTAACAAAACTCCGGTCACTGCACTAATCATCAATAGCAACGCCAAAGTCAATCCGATCCAACGATGAAAGACTCGAAAATTTCGGAGGCTTTTAATGAGTGTTTTAAGTTTCAAAGTTTTGAATAATTAGTATTGGTATTTCGGGTATTGAGTATTGGGGTGACGATTATTTGTCTCCCATTTCTCAATACCCAAATCCAATAATTTATGCGATTAAATTTTCTTTATCTGCTGGTAAAATTTTTCCAACGGCTTCGCCAAAACCGACCCGTACTCCATCTTTTTCACACCATCCTTCCAAAATAACCGTATCGCCATCAGCAATGAATTTTCGTTCCGTTCCATCAGCCATCTGAACTGATCTCGTTCCCTGCCAACTGATTTCTAACATCGAACCATACGATTCAGGTGTTTTTCCACTTATCGTTCCGGAAGCATACATATCACCTACATTGATGTTACAACCATTGACCGTATGATGCGCCAATTGTTGACTCATGTTCCAATACATATATTTAAAATTGGATTCAGAAACTACTTTTGGCTCGCTTCCATCTGGTTGAATTTTTACCGCTAATTTTATGTCATAATTTTTCTCCCCTTCATATTCTAAATAAGGTAAAACGGGCGGATCTTGAGCTGGTCCTGGCACTCGAAATGGTTCAAGCGTATCCATCGTCACAATCCACGGAGACATCGTCGAGGCAAAATTTTTCCCTAAAAAAGGGCCCAATGGAACATACTCCCATTTTTGAATATCACGCGCTGACCAATCATTGAACAAGCACATTCCAAAAATATAATCCTCTGCTGCTTGAATTGAAACGGTATCTCCCAAGTTGGTTTTTTGGCCGATCACAAATCCCATTTCTAATTCAAAATCCAATAATTTACATGGGCCGAAAACTGGTTGTTTCGAATCTTTTGGAATCTGCTGACCTTTTGGTCTTTTGATTTCAGTTCCTGAAACTACGATGGAAGATGCTCGCCCGTGGTAACCAACTGGCAGATGTTTCCAATTCGGCAACAAAGCATTTTCAGGATCACGGAACATTTTTCCCACATTCGTCGCATGCTCAATACTTGAATAAAAATCAGTATAATCTCTAATGTTAATAGGAATCAATAATTCTACTTCATCCATTTTGTAAAAAATATGTTCCGCCATCTCACGGCTATTCCATTTCGTTTCACTTTCATCCAAAATCTCAGAAAGTCGATCTCGAACAGCTCGGGTCACGTCTTTTCCCAAAGCCATAAAATCGTTGATATATTGATTATAAAAAATCGCTTTAGGGATTTCTAAATCTGCAAAAAATGCCAAGTCGTTTACCTTCGCCAAGTCAATCACATAATTTCCAATGGCAGAACAGACTCGTGGTTCTGAGTCTTTAGTTTGGAACACTCCAAATGGTAAATTTTGAATTGGAAAATCACTTTCTGCTGGTACTGCTACCCACGATTTTAAGATGGGGTTATTTGCTCTGATCATGCTATTTTTTTTTGATGAAAAATATATTTGCAAAAGTAATATTTTTCGATAATTGTTTAGACTCTCATTTCAAAAATTCTAAAAAGGAAGTTTCAGTTTCCTTTACACTTTTGGGAGACTAAATTATGGGGACGCAAAATAGTGTGGCGGGGGCAAGTTTAAAGGGTGGCCAATGAGCAATCCTATTTTCCTACTAAAAACAAATGGAGTAATTCATCGGCTGCGCTAAAAGAATTTCGTTTTCCCTCCAACACTTCTTTTTCAATTTCTTCTAAACGCGCACCTATTTTTTCATTTTTATAAAAAAAATCTTTCAGTCCATTTCCAATTTGTTCATGTAACCAAAAGAGCGATTGCTCTTTTCTTTTTTTATAAAAAAATTGATTCTTCTTGGTTATCCGTTGATTTTCCAAAATTAATTTCCAAATCTCAGTAATTCCTGTTTGCTCAATGGCAGAACAAGTCAACACTTTTGGATTCACGCCACTTTCTTTTAGCGGCATTAAATGTAGGGCATTTCGATATTCTCTCCGAGCATTTTTTGCTGCATCGAGTTGGTCACCGTCTGCTTTGTTGACAGCTAAAATATCAGCCATTTCGACGATACCTCGTTTGATGCCTTGCAATTCATCGCCTGCTCCCGGAACCAACAACAAGAGGAAAAAATCAACCATCGAATGTACCGCAGTTTCTGATTGGCCTACACCAACTGTCTCGACAAAAATAGTTTCAAAACCAGCTGCTTCACAAAGTAAAATGGTCTCTCTAGTTTTACGAGCAACTCCCCCCAAAGAACTGCCTGCGGGCGAAGGTCGGATAAAAGCATTTTTTTCCAAAGACAAATCATTCATACGAGTTTTATCTCCCAAAATACTTCCCTTTGTCACACTACTTGATGGATCAATTGCCAAAACTGCCACCTTCCTTTTTTGGGAAATTACATACTTGCCAAGTGCTTCAATAAAAGTACTTTTCCCAACTCCTGGAATCCCCGTAATTCCAATCCGAATAGAATTTCCTGAGTGAGGCAAACAAGCTTCTATAATTTTTTGAGTTTTAATTTGGTCAGAAGGTCTAGTACTTTCTACTAATGTAATCGCCTGGCTCAAAATCGTCCGATTGCCTTTTACGATTCCTTTGACAAAATCTTCAACTGATCGTTCTTTTTTCTTTTTTCGCAAAAACTGTTGTGCAGCATTCGGGTTGACCGAACTGGGAAGGGATTTTGACGAATCGTCTTTTCTATTATTTTTTTTAGAAAAACTCATTGAGAAATGTAATCGTTAAATTTTTTAACGGCTTACAATTATTGTTTTATATATTTTATAAAAAACTGATAGTCAGTACTTTAAATTTAAAAACACCTAATACTTTTTCACACATTTCATTTTTGCTAGTTAACCTTTTTTAATTCCCTAAAATTAGAACTTTTTCACATTTAACGGAATAATCGTTGTAGTGTTTTATCTGAATATTTTCATCCGCCGATAGTCTGAGGTTTTATCTGACATCACATTTAGCAAACTCAGATAAAAATAAAAATGTCAATGTCAGCTCTCCATTTGATTTTTTGATTTTGATTGACATTTTGATTTTGACCATCTGGCTTTCCCTTGTCACTTTTCTGTATTTTTTTCCTTTTTTCTCGACTTGCAAGCCTTATTTTTGTGTCCTTTTAAAAGATAAAATGTCTTAAATAGAGGATACTTACCTATCTCCCTTTTTTCAAGAAAAAATACTATTTGAAGTAAAAAATACAATTTCAAAACGTTATTGAATTGTTTTTTCTAAATACCAATTTATAATTATTAAATTTTTAACAATTAAAACTGATTACATGAAACAGTTAACTTTCTTTTCTAAATTTTTCGTTTTAACAGTAGCTTTATCTTTTTGGGCATCTTGTAACCCCGATGATGGAACAGGTGGCGGTGGATTCACTTTAGGACCAACCGTAGAATTAAAAAGTGGTGCAGATTTAACTTCTTCTGACGCAACAGTTACTCCAGGTCAAGTATTTAAAGTAAATGTAAGTGCTAGTCAAGGTGATAATGATATGTCTACTTTTACTATTTTGGAAGATGGAATTGCAATTGATGCAAGTCGTCTTGACTATAATGGAGCAGGTGCAGGCCTTTTAAGTAATCCTTACACATTGCTTGCTGGAGAAACTGCACTTTTTGATACTAATATCGAAATCACCGCTCAATCAAGTGGAGATGTATCTTATACTTTCCGTATGTCAGATAGTGCTGCTGAAAGTGATGAAACTACCATCACTATTTCTGTGGCATCGACTCCATTGTCTCTTGGATTTGAAGCTGCGAATGGCGGACTTTCTGCTGATGCAACGCTTGCTAGTCAATCTAATTTCAAAGTAGAATTAGTAGCTACTAAAGGTGGATCTCCTTTGAGCACATTGACTGTTTTGGAAGATGGAGTAGAAGTAGATGTTACTCGAATTAAGTTCGGTACTGATAATGATTTTGGTGCAGCAGTTGAACTTTTCTCTAATCCATTGGATTTAATAAATGATGAGAAAGACGGATTCGATTGGTTCGTTTGGGTGAATAGCCATGATGCAGGAACTAAGACTTATACATTCAGCGTAGCTGATGAGTCTGGAGCATCTGAAGTTTTGACTTTGGATATTTCTATTGCTACTGGTACTCCAGTTGCTGAACTTTCTGGAAAATTATTATTAAACGCTTCTGGCCCTGTAGGAACAGGTGGAATTAATTTATTGACTGGAGACGGAACAGGATCTGATGTTGCTGATGGAGGACATATCAAAGATGAAGGTATTGATCTTTCACAACCTGTAGCACAGAACTGGAAAAAGCAAATTAGCGGAGTTGGAAATAATATCATCAGAACTCCAGGGATTGATTTTCCTGTTGATGATTTTAATGCAGTACAATTTTCAGAAGAAATTCAAATTGCTTTTGATAATGGGGACGATGCAACTATTGCTGATGTAGGTGTTGGTGACCGATTTTTGGTACAGTTAACTTCAGGCGAGTATGTTCTTGTTTTAGTAACAAACATCAATGAAACTACTGATAACAACGATGATTTCTACGAATTATCAATCAAGTACTAATCGATAAATTTTATTTAAAAATAAAATTGGAAAAGTCATCTCGAATTATCGGGATGACTTTTTTTTATTTTAGAGCATGTTTAAATCCAAACCATTTTCTATTTTTGCAAAAAAAAGTAACATGAAGAAATTTATTTTTGGATTGGTAAAAGTATCGTTAGGGTTGATTGCATTAATTGTTGTCGTTTATTTTTTAGGCTCAAAAGCACCGATTCCTCAAGTGGATACACTTGCTGCTGCTGCTAATTCTAATTTGATAGTTTTGGAAAAAGAAATTAGTGATGCTGAAGAGTTACAGCTCAATTTGCGCGATGACAATGAAGCTAGAATTGTTTGGGCTAACGATACCTTGAAAAAGAAGACTCCTTTTTCTGTAGTTTATTTGCATGGATTTTCGGCAAGTCAGGGCGAAGGTGCTCCGATGCATAAAGATTTTGCAAAGCGATATAGGTGTAATTTATACTTAGCAAGATTGTACGGTCATGGACTCAAAGAGGAGGAAGCATTGCTTGATTGGACGCCTGAAAAATTTATTGAATCTGCTAAGAGAGCAATCGCTATTGGCGAACAACTTGGCGAAAAAGTGATTGTGATGGGAACCTCGACGGGTTGCACCGCAGCACTTTATTTAGCTTCTGGAAATCCAAATATTCATGCTTTAATTAATTACTCACCGAACATTGATGTGTTCAATCAAGATGCTTGGTTACTCACTCGACAATGGGGTTTGCAAATGGGCAGATATGTCAACGGAAGTGATTATCACTCTTGGGTACCGAATGAAGGAACGGATAATTTAGTTACTTATAAATATCGCTTGGAAGCAGTCGTAGCGCTTAAATCGCTGATTGATGCAACGATGACAGCGGAAGTTTTTAGCAAAATTACTCAACCTCTTTTTATGGGTTATTGGTACAAAAATGAAAAAATTCAGGACAATGTCGTTTCCGTAAATAGAATGTTAGAAATGTACGATCAACTCGGAACCCCCGAAGCGAAAAAACGAAAAATAGCTTTTGATAATGCAACGAATCATGTGTTGGCAAGTCCACTTTGGAATGAAAATTTTGAAACGGTGAAAAAAGAAACGTTTAATTTTGCGGAAGAAATTTTAGGTTTAGTTCCAGTTGAAAAGAAAGAGGAAGTTTTAAAATTGCAGGCGATTGAGTAATTTTTTAGAAATGTAAATCGGGTTTGGAAATCCGACTTACATTTCTAATTTCTTCAAATCTTTCTCCCAAGCTTCGTAAGCCATTTTATATTCCTCTATTTTTTCACTTGGAAAATACCTTTCCTCCACCTCATTTATTTTAATCGCTTCTTCCAAATTAGCATAAACTTTCGCTCCCACTCCACTTGCTTTGGCTGCACCTTCTGCACCAGTTGTTTTCACCACTTCGATGCAACAGCCTAGCAAATTAGCAATCGTTTTGGAAAATATTTTTGACTGAAAAAGATTATCATTTCCCACCTTAATCAACTTTGGATTTAAACCTAAATCTTTTAATACTTGAAAACCGTACACGAATGAAAAAGCAATTCCTTCCAAGCCTGCTCGAAAAAAATGAGCTGATGTATGACGATTAAATTGTAAATTATTTATCTGCGCACCTGGACTATCATTCCCCAAAATTCGCTCTGCACCATTGCCAAAAGGAATGATTCGAAGACCTTCAGAACCAACTGTAATTTTACCCGCCATTACTTCCATTTCTTCATAAGAAACATCAGGTTGTGCTATTAATTTTTTCAAAAAAGAATATTGAATTCCTGCTCCGTTGATGCAAAGAAGCATGCCTATTCTTGGGTTGTCAATCGTATGATTCACGTGAGCAAAACCATTTATTCGAGATTCCAAATCGTAAATTGGTTTGTCCACCACTCCGTAAACAACTCCTGATGTTCCTCCCGTAGCTGCAACTTCATCAGGATTTATCACCCCCAATGACCAGGCATTATTTGGTTGATCCCCTGCTCGATACGTGATTGGAATTCCTGCTGGAAGACCAGTTTCTTTGGAAGCTTTTTTATTTAAAATTCCTTGAACACTAAAGGTGTCTTTGATCTCAGGAATTAAATTTTCATCAATTCCATATTCTTCCAAAAGAAATTTAGCAATCTCATTTTCTTTAAAATCCCAAAAGACACCTTCGGATAATCCTGAAATTGTGGTGGTAATGTCGCCTGTCAATTTCATGGCGATGTAATCTCCCGGCAACATCATTTTATGAATTCGATGATAAATTTCTGGCTCGTTTTCTTTGACCCATTTTAGTTTGGATGCAGTAAAATTGCCCGGGGAGTTCAAAAGATGTGAAAGACATTTTTCTTCGGTCAAATTTGCGAAAGCTTTGTTTCCAATTTCCACCGCTCGACTATCACACCAAATAATGGAAGGTCGCAAAACCTGCTGATTTTTATCTACCAAAACTAATCCGTGCATTTGGTAAGCGATGCCGATACCTTTTATTTGTTGAGGATCAATTTCGGTCGTTTGTAAAATTTCTTGCGTTGCTTTGCAAACATTCTCCCACCAAACTGCAGGTGACTGTTCAGCCCAGCCCACTTCTTTTGCCGTAATTTCCATTTCAAATTTTGGAAAATGAACCACCTTAATTGCTTTGCCAGTTTCAGCATTAACCAATGCAGCTTTTATAGAAGAACTTCCTATATCGTATCCAAGTAAATACACGTGATAATTTTTTTTTATAAAAAATAAATACCTCTCGTCAAATATAGAAAAAGTGATCCTGATTTTCATCAACACCACTTTTAATTAAAACCAACTTTCTCTTTTTTCAAAATTAAATGGTACTCTTGACGGGGCTCGAACCCGCAACATCGTATTTCTAAGACACGCGCCTCTACCGATTGCGCTACTAAGGTGTTTGCAGACATGCAGGGACTCGAACAACAATTTAAAGAGTAGAAATCTCCTGTCTTTCCAATTAGACGACATGACTATTTTGAAAAAATATCCTCGATGAGATTCGAACTCATACTTGATAGGGCTTAAACCTATTGCCTCTTCCGGCTGGACTTCGAGGATTCTTCATGGCTTAATATTTCACAATTGCCCAAGCAGTAGGATTTGAACCTACACCCCATATAGCCCAAGTATAGTTCTCTGCATTAAGCTACGCCTAGAAATAAAAAGTGGAAAGAATGGGAATCGAACCCAACTCACAATGATTGCAAGCCAATGTCGTCTAGCCTTAAAACATGGTCCCCTTTTTATATGAAAACTATTCTCTTTTGAATAATTAGCGATGAAGACGAGATTCGAACTCGCAACTTGAGGATAGACAATCCCCTGCTCTACCGTTGAACTACATCATCGTTTTAAATCAAAAATTCAATGTCAATCAAAATCTAAAATTTCACTTTTGACATACTTCTTCTATTTACCGACATGTCTTTTCATGTAGATATTAAGTGAGAAAAATTTACAAATGATGTTTATTGCTTTTTATAACAATAAACTTACATCTGCATTTATTTAAAAATTTGAATTGATTTCCTTTTAGGTTTGCATGAGTTTTGAAAAATGTTTTCCACTTTTCATTTTACTCCATGCAAAAAATATATTTCGCTATTCACTTTTGCGAATAGCTTTCTTGGTTCAATTTTATCATTTCAAATTGAGGCAGAACGAATAAACTTATTTTTGAAAAAAATTAGAAGTTATTTCATAGCTGCTTTTTCTAACAGCTACTTACTCCTTTGAGGAAGACTATTAGAATGGTTTCGGACAAAAACTCCCGAGCTGATCTATGGCAATAAATCTGACATTGCCACACGATTCCAGTCTCGGATAATTTGTCCGTTTGGAAGGTATATAAGAAATGGTATGTAATGTATTTTGTAACATCTTTTGAATATTAAATTTGCTTTGTTTATCAAATTCAAAATACTAAACCACAAAGGGGTAGTGATTAGTTCCACGGATTTAATTTTTTTTAAAAAAAAATTAAATCCCTTCTATTTCCTTGCGAAAATAGTGGACATATCTTTGGTAGTGCTACAAATGCTCACCTCTTATTTCTAAAAAAATCCAATACCATTGAGTTCCTTTCAGTATGTGGTGCGCAAATATAGCACTACCGTTAATTGGAAGACTTATCACATATCCTTTAAGTCAATACGCTATTTCTTTAATTTTTTAAAAAAGCATTTATAATACAAACCCCCGCTTTGCAACAATTGCAAAGCGGGGGTTCGGTTAAAATCAATATGAAAGTTTCATCTATTCCACTACAGCAGTTTTACTTTTTCTCCAAAGAAAAAATCCTAAGACAACCCCCAACATCATTAATATTACCGCAATTAATTCTGCTTGTGTCCAATTGAATGGCAACCAATCATAGCGATCATTTACTCTCCATCCTTCAATCCAATATCTTTCTATTCCATTAAAAATTAAATAAAT
>Ga0209712_10000824_pt1 | contig 26787 bp, 25 predicted proteins | sample ArcOceMetagenome_FD_187443 | JGI IMG/M metagenome (GOLD analysis project Ga0209712, IMG submission 187443) | Marine eukaryotic phytoplankton communities from Arctic Ocean - Arctic Ocean - Greenland ARC118M Metagenome (SPAdes) (version 2) | ecosystem: Environmental > Aquatic > Marine > Oceanic...
CCTGAACTTAGGCGTTGCAGATAGCCGTATTGCGATCCTCACTGGTAGCTAGGTAAAACAGCCTGGGTCTAGACATGGAAGATTAGAAGAGTATCAATCATAAATCAAAGACCTGACCCCGTTTCTCCGTTCTGATATGACCCCGTTTCTGTGACCCCGTTTCTGCGTGACCCCGTTTCTGCGTTTCTGCGCTGGACCCCGTTTCTGTTTTGGAGAGGGCTAATGAGTGACCCCTGAACTTGTTTTATCTTAGATTTATCCCGTTAAATCCTTTAGTATTATTCGATTAGTGGTATATGGCAACTGAGTAAGGTCCTAAACAAATAGGGCCAACAAGCAAGCCAAGTAACCTATCCTAGTACAGCATATTTATTCTTTAATGGAGCACCCATGTTTAAACATCAATATAAGGTAGTAATACTTATCTTATGCGCTTTGGCCGCTTATTTGGCTTGGTATACCTCAGAGGACAACCCGACTGAGCAGTCATTCGAAAAATCAATCGGTACGTTATTAGAAGTCGCTGGTATCTCCCAACAAGTGGCGCAGTTTCCAGGGCTATTTAAAGGAAGTGTGCAGCAGAACGCGCAACAGGGAATGATCATTTCACCGGCGCAACATCAGGCTATTTTAAGCAGCATCGACAGCAGTGTCTTGCCATCAAGCATTCTTGCTGGACTTAGTCGCGAAATTGAAGCCGCCATAAGTCAAGATGAAGTTGAGGGTTTAATCGCTTGGTTTCAATCGCCCTTAGGTAAAAAGGTTGCAAAAGCAGAGCAAAGTGCTCAGTCAAATGAGGCTTACCAGCAAATGCTGAAGCATAAAAAAAGCCTGTTAGCGAATACACAACGCCTTGCCTTTGCCGAGAGATTAGATGACCTGTTGAGTGCGGTAGAAATGACCAGTAAAATTCAGCAGAATATGCAAATTGCGGTTAATACAACGGTTTTACTGGCCTTGGCACCTGAGCAACCCTTAGATATGGACGAGTTGTTAGTAGAATTGCAAAGTGCTGGAACACAGATTAATCCAGCCCTTGAGCAAATGGTGTTGGTGTCATTTGTCTACTCATATCAGGACCTGTCGGATGAGGAGTTAAACAGTTATGAAGACTTCCTCAATCAATCCGCAACCAAAAGATTTAATAGACTGGTTATATCCGCTATAAATACTGGCCTAGAAAATGCTATTTTAAAGTGGCTAGAGGCTAGCGCTGTGGTATTAGCAATGATAGAACCAGAGGAGTTTGAAGATTAATGCAGTTCCTGAGAGTAAAGGCGAGGGTACGCTGGCTTGTCCACCAAGAAAAATATCAGTCCCAGCGCCGTTGCTTAAAGCACGACTGACTAAAAACCATTTAAGTGACAGGGTTTAAGTTGGCTGTCTTTAAAGTCTTTATCACCGTCTAACGACAAGTAAGAAAATTCGCTACCCCTTGACAATAATACACCGTTCTCAGCGTTGACTACTAAGCCATCTTTTATGCTCATGGCCTGTCCATTCAACTTAACTGTGACGGTTTCATTTTTGATCGCAACCACGGTGCCAAAATAATTCCCTTCATAACTGCAGACAAATTGCTGCAGGTTCAAGGTGTTTTTTTCTGGCGCTAAAGCCAGCGCAACTGTGGTTTGTGTGTCGCTGTTGGTAGGTTTTTCCAATGCATAGCTTGATGCAGTAGGGTTACCCACAAGTATTGCGCCACTATCTGCTCTGTTTGCTATTTTTCTTGGCTCTGATGTAGGGTTTAGCATCTCAGCTAAGCTTAATTCTGGGCGAAAGCTGGCTAACAACTCAGCTTCCGGATCTAATATTGTTTGCTGAGTCGGGACAGAGGGTAAATCAGACTTGATAGGGACTACAGCGTTTGTCTGAGTGTAGTCTTTGCTTCGCAAACTATTAAGATCAAGCCCGTCAAAGTAGTCATTAAGAAATCCGACAATCTGTGCAAGGGAGTCAAATGTTCGTTGGGTATTTGTTAAGTCAGTGAAGATTTCTGGCATCAAGGCCTGTATTTCATCATCTAAAGAATTTAAATGCTGGTTGAGCCGCTCTAGCTCTTGATAAAAATTATGCAAATCAATATTTTGACTTTCGTAGAGCTTATCTAGCATAGTGTAAGTCCCTGATATCGTCTGCGTGATGGGCTGATCTAAGAACTCACAATACCAACCACAGGCCATTTTTTGATTAAAGCGCGGGGATATTAGATCAAGTATGTACTTATCCTCGGGCTTGGTTTGTGTGCCTAGGCTAAGGTCAGTAAATTTATATGTTGTCGCATCACTACGTTTTTTCCAGCTAACACCAGCCAAAATCTGTAGCTTGTGTTTGCTGAACAGGTCATTTTCTCTCAGGGCAGCATTTTGCCAGGCAAGTTGACTCTGAACGTATAAGACTGGGGTGCTCAACATCGCATCAGGGATTGGCACCCCTGAAGTGCTCAGGCAGCCTGATAGGGTGGTCAACAGCAGTATCGGCAGTAATGGCCTTAAAAAGGCGTATCGTGTCGTCATTTCATTAATTATTTCGTTCAAGACTTGATATTACTAAGCAATAATTAAACCATCTTTAATGTCAAAATTTTGCTGTTACTATGCTTATGGGATTTCGCTAAAATCAATCTCGTTGGTGAAGTTGTAAGTGGTGGAGGTGTTAGGTTTGCTCACCAGGGTTAAGACACCGCCCACATAGATCTCAACAATGCCAGAGGCCCCGCTATCAATATTCGTGGTGGCAGATTCAACAAAATCGATGGCAGCAGTTGAATCACTAAAGATCACGCCGTCAGGAAAGAATACGACTCCGTCTCCGCTATCATTATGAGGCCGGACCACTATGCGTACTGTGGTATTCGGTGTGGCGAACACTCTAAAGTGTCCTCTATTGCCAGTGTTGCCTGTGGTACACAGGTTGCCAGCCGTATTGGTTAATATACTGGTATCATAAGCCATATCACAGGCTCCGGTCTGGGGAATGATGTTCGCCCCAAAAGACGTCGTGGATGCCTGCACAACATAAGGGGCAGTTTGCCCATTAAAGCTGGTGAGTAGCAAACCGCTTGCGAAAACCAACAAAAGTAGGCTTAAAAAATGATGTCTGACTAAAGCATTGATTGGCTGATTATTGTTCAAGTACCTGCTCCTATGTGTCTATTTACTTGGTAAAGGCAGAACTTAGCCTGTTTATCCGCCATATTCATTTTTATTGACCCTTACTAAGAGATTCTGCACGAATTTCGCTCATAGGGCGAACCCAAGTTTTACCGTTAAATCTAGGCGCTAGGGTATCAATGCTTTGTCGGGCAAGTTGACGATTAGCATAGTGCCCTTTCAGCAATACATACATGCGCTGGCCGCGAATTTGTTTTTCGACCTGATAAAAATCTTGATATTCAAAGCCCCCATCAATTTGTGTTTGAATTACCTGCTCAAGGGTTCTTTTACTGACCGCAACCATGAGTTGAATAGTGTAACCGTCAAGGGGCAAGTCTGAATTTTGCTTAGGCACTGCATCCTTAGGTGTGATGAATTCGATAGGTGTTTGCACATTAAGGTTCGCTGGCCAAGAGCGAAGGTAATTATCAAAACCAAGTTGCTGCAATTCTTTGCCTAGCTCTGTGGTGTTTGTTTTGCTTGTATAAGGTCCAGCCAAAACACGATAGGTTTTTGCCTGCGCATCAAACAGACTGGTCGCTGCAAGGTCCACAGCTTGCAATTTTTTGACTAAGTCATCGACTAGTTTCTCACTGCGATAAGCAGCAAATTGTAAGGCCCACTGAGTACCTGACACTGGGCTCTTGGTCGCTGGAGTACGAGTGCTTATCGTGGGCTCTGAAGCTGAATCCGCCAGTACGACTGAGCGTTTTAGTTGCGGCATTGTTTGCGCCGCCTTAACTTGTGCAGCACTGGCTTCAAGCACCTTTGATGAGAGCAATAAAGGCGTATTACTTGGGGCAGTTGATGAGCGTGGATTTGCAGGCAATTCATCCTGTTTAGGCGAAGACATGCCTAATAAACGTTCTACTTCTTCAAGGGCTTCATAATTGTCTATGGTGGCTATGACTTCGCGCACTGGGGTAAGGACAGCTTGTGCCAAAGGCACCGCAGCCATGACTCCAAGCTCCATAAATCCGCCCGCTGGCTGGGTCTTGAACCGTAATTCTCCAGGGTCAGTTTGCAATGCTCGGGAATCCAGAACTTTCTTGTCGATCATTACCTTGTAGCCACCGGGCACAAGGTCAACAAATTCAAAATAACCATCGGCATCGCTGGTGGTGTAATCCATTAAATTGTCTGTTGTATCAATAAGTAGCACCTTGGCATTAACCAATGGTTCACGGTCTTCGTCATCTAATAATACAAAACCCGAAACGGAGGTTCTTACGGTAAAGGGGATTTGCGCTTTAATGCGGCTACCCGGGTGAGTATACACGGCATAACTTGAGGTCGAAGGCACAATTCCGAAGGTGGATGAAGGGCTGATTTGGGTGGGGCTATAGGATGATATAAAGGGCAGTAATGCTTTGCCCTCAGAGTTAGAGCGGATAGCTTCCCACTGTTTTAAGTGGCCATAACTCACCCCCGGCAGCGCTATATCGCCCTCATCTAACTCACGATTATTATTTTGATCTAAATAGCTGTTGATATCCACAGTACCGCCAGCGACCATGTTCTGGGAGCGGAATAACCAGTCGTCTTTATGCTGGTCATAACCCAAAGAAAAGCTTAGGCCCAAACTGATAGACCACTGATCGTTGGCATCATAAGCAAATGATGAATAAAACGTAGCCTTGGGTGAAGACCAGGACAAAGCATTGTTGATGCGCCATTTAACGGTACTGAGTGGCCGGTAATCAAGCTGGCTATTAACGTTGATTTTTTCGCTGAGGCGCATGCCTGTGCTGAGGCGAAAGACATTTATCTTGGCCTTATCTTTCATGTCATAGTTAATGCCAGCGGCTATACGGGTATCCTGGCCTAGACGGCCGGCTATGGATAGGTCACCGGTTAATATTTCGCTGTTGATTGCAGTCGTGATATTGGATTGTGTATCACGATAATTCACGACATGAGTCAGATTCAGCTTGCCCAAGCGCCCCGATAAACGGTTGGCTGCGGTGAGGGTCTCCGTTTGATTATTTTTATTAAACGCTACCAAGTTATTGTAATTTACTTTAAATAAACGGCCGCTGACTGAAGCTGAGAATAAATCTTCATCAGGCTTGTTATCTTGTTGCTGATAATTATTGTTGGTCGCGTAATTGAGCTGGTAGGTGGTAGTGTCCCAGAGTCGACCCGAAACCGCCGCTAACGCGGCATAACCCTGGCCAACTTCATGGGACAGGGAAAAGTCAAACAAGGCACCGGGGATGCTGATTTGCAGGCCGGTACCAACAAATTGTTGGCTGGTATCGAACGTGTTTTTTGTCTGGGCGAGGTTAAACCCCAACGAGAGGTCATCACTCAGGCCATAATCCAGGGACAAACCAAAGGTATCGGGATTAAATGATTCTGCTTTACCATTAATCCCCCCCAATAATTTGTTGCCGGCATCGAGAATATAACTGTCAAAGCCGTATTCACTTTGTTTTAGTTGGGTGCCGTTGATACGAATGTTTTTATGATGTACCTCTTCCTCACCGTATGGACCATAAAGTTTAATTTCAAACCTATTGACACCATAAAGGGTTTCCACGTCTTCAAATACGTAACGGCCATCGTCAGGCACGGTTGAGCTAATGAGCAACACCCCGCCACGGTACAGCTCTATCTCCCAACCCGGCGGCGCGAAATCTTCCAGGGTCAGGGTGCCAAATTTACGGCTGAAGTTGACCGGGCGGCGGGCGACCGAGAGTCCAACACCCCCTTGATTACTGCCGGTCAGGTTATCCGCTGTACCAAAAACATCACCAAAGGAATAATGTTGGATACCTAAAGGAAAGTTTTCATAAGGGGAGGCCTGATGGCGATTAAACGTGAGGTTGGTGGCAATGTCACGGTCGCTTTGTTTGTTCAGGGTCAGGTTGGCGTTGTGATAGAGCAAATCAAAATTACTTTGCAATGAATTGCTGACAGTCGTGTCACTGTTTTGATCGCCGTTTGATATGAGATTAAAATTGTTATACACATAAGGCATACTGACCAGCTGATAAGTGTCAAGGATAAACTCCTCGGCAAAAATGATGGTGTTGAGATCAGTATAGGGATCTGTTTGTGCTGGCCTGATGGCACTTCGGCGACGTTTTTCACGGGCTAAGCGCAGTTCAACGGGAAAAGGGCCTTGCGCTTGGTCTATAGTCACCGCCAGTAAGCTGGGATTAAAGCTTAATGAGGCGCCAACCAGCTGCTCAATCAATAAGTGACTGACCAGTAATTCATTTTCCTCATTTGACCAAAAAAAGGACTGGGTATTATCCCTTAAAGGACCGTTTTGGGTTTGATTGAGCAAATCAATATCAAACACCACATTACCTCTGGAGAGTTTTATCGTGGCATTTTTGGTAGAGACAACAAAGTCCATTTCCAGTGCCTGAAGTAAGGCGGCAAGGGGTAATAATACTTGTCGTTGTTGACCGTTTTCTCCGCTTGCCCCACTTTCTCCCTCTAGGCCGTAAGCATCAACGGCTTCTAAAAATAACAGGTCTTTATTTTTAACATCCAGTAACAGGAATTGTTCATCACTGAGTTCGGCTTTACTGAAGCTGGCCCCACGAACAGTGGCTGAGTGAGCTAATAAGCAGCAAGCAACAATACAGCCCATCAGGGTTTTATTAACGTACATGTTAACCTCCCCCCTCAGTTCACTGTGCTTGATGTTCATGGCCGGACGCTCGCTTTTTTATCTGTGGGTGTATTATGGCTTAAGGTTGCACTTCGGCTTTGGCCACCAGTGAGCCCCGGCTGATCTGCTCTTCGCTGAAGATGATCTCCACCGGGCCATTTGGGCGGCTGGACAAGGTTATCTTGTGTTGTTTTTTAGCGAAAGGCATATAAATAACCGCATTATTGAGCTTACCCAGGCTGTTACCGGATTTTTTTTCAATGATGGCTATATTGCCAACCACAGAACGATTGCCTTTTCTGATATGGTCAAAAGATACAGAGTAACGGCCCTCGGTTGAGGATATTTTAGCATTCTCAATGCGGGTGCTGGCCGCAAGCTTGCCTACCCTGACTTGCAGGGGAATATAATAGACAAAATTAGCATTGACGGCGACTTGTGTATTTTGTGTTTGATTGGTGTCAGCTTGTTCGACACAGCTGATTTTAAGGTAACTGAGATATTCGCCGTCCTTGATATTGGCTCTGCGCCGTGAGGCGATCCTGACCGTTTGCTTACTGGCCGCATTGATGGTGACCCGGCGAGGGGAGTAGCGGATAATATTTTCTGCCGAGTTGGCTATTTTATCCTCTTTTGTTGCCAGTTTGAGGGGGCCGGCTGCTGACATCAGAAAGTTTTCAGCCGATAAGCTGCAGCGTGCTGCGTTGCTGCCGGAATTACTGAGTACCAGTGAGTCCTGGCGTAATTGGTCGTCAAACACAAAACGGTATTTTGAAAAACTAACACTGGCTGCGCCATAGGCATTGTGTTGCCAGATTACGTTGCCAGCAAGCAAGGTACCTATGGTAACGATATTTAATAAAGACCGCGCTAACACTTTTTCCATAACAAACCTTTTCATCTATACGGGGTGACTTAACACACGCTCGGCATATCCATCGATTTCCACAGTAGTGATGCTAAGACGAGAGCGGAAATAGACTAATCTGTAATGCCGGGTCAGATTATTGTCGCCAAAAATACTTATTGATAAAACAAGAGCAAATTATGTGCCACCCATATACCATTTGTTCGAAAGTAATTGGTGCTTCATTGGTGATCTATGTAACGTTAAGTAAAGATCAGGTCACAATTTATTTTTATGTTTTAGATGGGGCTGATTATAAATACAGGCGAAAAAAAACGGAAAATCATAGAATGATTTTCCGTTTTAATGTGCTGCAGTTTACCCTTTGCCAGTGGGATACTGGCCCAAGGCATGCGACCATGGGTGTTTATAACGTGTTGTTAATACACCACTGAAATATCATAAGCAACGGCATAACTGGTGGATGCCACCAGTTCATTTACTATGTTCAGTGTACCACCAACGCTAAGCAGCCCTTTCCCTGTGGCTGATAATGATACGTTTAGTGGCGCATCGGGGAAGTAAGTTGTGCTCACGTCTGCACTTGAAGCTAGGTCGTTATACTGGCCTGCCGGGGCAAAGTTAAAATCCGTATCTGTGGCGGTGGCCATTAATATGGTCACTGTAGAATTGTTGGCACCCGCCAAGTCATAACCACCGTTAACGGCATCAGTACTGCTACAACCTGTGCCAGTTGTGGTGGTAACAGGAGTTACTGTTGTGGTACTTGCACCGGCAGTGATAATAGAAGTCAGCACACAGTTCGAACCCGCTTTACCTGTAATGGCAGTACCAAAGGACAGGGCAGATGCTTCTGTGATGGTTATATCGGCGATAGTACGGAAGCTTGCGCTGGCATTAAAGACGGCGGCGGTCGCGGCGCTTGATGTGACAATTGAGATTGCGGCGGCTAAACCGACTTTTTTTGTAAAATTAGTAATCATAAATAAATCCTCAACTCGGTTAATAGACAGTCATGCAATCCATGATTGTTACATCATTTTGTTGCAGTCCTTAAGGTTATCGGCTTGTCGGGCAAAGACTTTAATATAAGTTTTATTTTGATGTTGATGTTGATGTTAACGACAACAAAATAATCCGGAAGCAAATATTGTATCGGCGAAGGTTATCACAACTTTAGTTTTGACTTTACGCCCCCCTTAAGCTGCCTGTTATCATCAATGTAAGCGGATGAAGGAGGCAGGGAAAAGAGGGACAGCGGCCATGGTCCACCGTTAAAATGTAGTCTGGTCTTCTAAAAATAATAACAGGCCCTTAATAAATGCCCTTAATTTAGTCCACTGCGACAGTTTTTGCCCTTGGCTGTCAAAATATTGCCGCTTTTGGGTAAGTATCTTATATGAAGCCTTGCGCCAGCAGCGGTATCCAACCTTATATCGGGCGCCAAATCAGGCAATAGCCCAGTAATCAATGTCAATAAACCACTTGCTTTTTATGGTATTAAACTTGCTTATGTTATGGGCAGTAAAGGGTTTTCATGCAAGGGACGTCATTAAAAACGGCTTATGAGTCGCCCCCTAGTTAGTAAAATACCGCACAGCCCTTAATTTAATGAAGCGAGGCTGACTTATGCAGGATAAAAATCATTTAAAGAGTCCATTATGACCGTATTTAAAGTAGTTAAGCTGGGCTCCTTAGCCCTGACTACCGGACTGGCACTAAGCCTTGCCGGGTGCTCATCATCATTTTTTGCTGATAATTCTAATTTATGCATAGGTGACAATGGGGTATATCAACGATGTGGCGGAAACTCCAGCGATAGTCCTTCGGCGCAGGGTATGGCGAGTAATATGGGCAATCACGGTCTGCTAGTGCATGAACTGCTGCCGGAATATGTTGAGCAACTGGCTACGGATTTAGTGGCTAATATGCACAACCCAGATGTGTTCAAAGCTATTGCCATTACCTCTTTTGTGTCCTTTAACTCGGATCTAAGGCAGGGGGACATTTTTGGCAATCAATTGTCTGAGCTCATGTATAACGAGTTACATCAACTTGATATAAGCCTAGCGGATCACAACGTCCGTAACTATGTAGAAACCACCCCGAGCGGTGCGTTTGCCTTATCCCGTGAATTTAATGAATACGATGACTTGCCTTTTGATTATGTATTAACCGGCACCTGGCTAAGAGCTAAGAAAGGCATTATCGTGAATGCTAGAATAGTCGGGCTGTATAATAAAAAAGTGATAACGACAGCCAGTACCCTTATCCCCAACTTTATTTTATCTGCAGATTATAATAATTAGTCGATAGCAAATAATTACACCTTTAAATTAAGCGCTAGGTCATTGGCCCTGTCACTCAAAGATTAAAGAGTTCTCGTTGGCTTGCTTTTAGCGCTGCAGCCCTTGTACACTGCCATGGAGGCTCGGTATTTGTCATCCAGCAAACAGATTCGGAGCGCTTATTAAGCGCAGCTGTGATGGCCGTTTGGGGGCCAGACAGGACCCTGATATAAATAGTAATATTTAGCGCGAAGTTGGCTCTACATTCAATTTATAAATGTAGAAAAATGAACGGGTACCTTTTTGGGTTACTGGGTGTATGACTCAACATATATGGTTTTTATTTTTAGCAAAATGTTAGCAAATTTGCAGCTATGCACTAAAAAAACATGCTTATTTTATATGGTGATGTTATGTATGCTAATCCGCATTTAGTATCTTTAATAGAATTATCTTGTGACACTAAAATGTTGGTGTTGGGAAATATTGATTGTGTGAATTCTGCTACAGCCAGCCCAATTTGTTGTAGATCGTTTATAAAGGATTCAGCAATTCAATTTGTATCGCTAGTGTGTCAGTGGTTTGTAGTGTCGAGTCTAAAAATATAAAAGAAGCCACCACTATGGGTTGATCAACCTGCATACCATGAATATCTCTTGTTAGGTCTGCTACCATTTGTTCGGTATATTCGCTCAGTCTATTAAAATGCAAATCGGTGCTAAATAAACTTGGATGAGGTTTCATTTCTATATTCTGCAATACCATATCTTGACAGGTATAGAAGCTGCCGTCATCGTTAGCGCAAAGCCTTTCGCTCTCCGGATTATCACTATTCAGAGCACTCAGGGGATTTATTTCCTTCAAAAACTGTAAAGTTGAGCAAGCACTCAATGTTGTGGCTAACAGTGAAATACTCAATAATTTTGATGTTTTTAACATTGTATTACTTTCAAATAAATGAAAATAAGTTTGTGTGCTCTGTAAGCGTCAAGCACTATTCTTGAATTAATGAAACTCTGTTCGAAGAAGAATTATTGGCCATTTTATTCATTGGCTGGCCTTGATACATCAAGTTTTCATTTTTTTGTGCAACACGTGATAAGTCGTAATCCAAGGGATATGCCACACTGCCCAGCTCAACGGTTTGGTTTGAAGTACGTGATTTGGGCGCTGTTGACATCATGGATATGGGTGCTGTGGCCATCCTTAAAATCGGGTCGGATACACTATTGGGTATAAAACTCTGGGCAGACGCGACAACCGCTTGTGATTGCATGCCTATAATGCGCGCATTAATTAAATACCCATCTGTGTGTTTTAGCATAGTGCCACCTACTATATAACGTGCTGGCATATCGCCACTAAAGTCTTCGTAATCTTTACTGAAAGCAAAGTCCCCTTGTTCGGTGATCCTGATATAACCTGTGGTCTTAAAATCAATCACCGGAATGCCAAATTTATGCACTTCATGAATTAAGCTCTCGGCTATTTGTATGCCTAATAAGTTTGAGTCGTTGTAATTACTGTCTAACATCACAAAGCTGACCACAGCAACTGGGGTAGTGGCGTTGACATATTGCAGATTAGCCACTAAATCTTGCATTAAGCCCCGAACGTAATGATTGATGTCGTAATGGCTTGAATTTTGCTGGCGCAAGGTTTCTTTTAGTTTTGCAACTGTGGCTATATCATTTTGTTGTCGAAAACTTTGTCTGAACTGATTCTTAAAACCCAGACTTGAAGCTAACACCGAGCCATCTTCAAGGTCCTCAATAAATTCATCATTTTGATACTGCTCATCAATACCAAATTCACTATCTTGTGTTTGTTCGTCCAGGCTAAACATATCGTCAAGAGGTTCCAAAACAGCGCAACCACTTAAGGCTAAGACTGCCAAAAAACTAAGATTTTTTATTACCATGTTACTGTTCCTCACATGTCATGCATTTGGTTAATGCACTACCTTTATTTATAACCATTCACTTAGCAAATTAGTCTAGGGAAATTACTTTTAGAAACTTACTTTCAGCAGGTTACTTTTAACAAATTCCATTTAACAAATTCCATTTAATAAATTCAATTTGGTAAGTTACATACCAAGAAAAGGTTGATGCAAATCAATGCTTTAGTTAAATATATGGCAATGATGGTTTATTTTATTCAATATTGAAACTAATATCTGTTTCGATAAATTTGGTTGTTTTTGAGCGTCACTTTTGACGAACTCCACATCGCATCATTTGGCACATAATCTGTTGCCGCTGCAAGAACAATATTTTCGGGTATTTGGATGAGCCTAATATTGACCATAGTGCTGTTTTCTTGCAGCGTGTAGGTGCCTGTTAAAAAGTAGTCAGCATCGATAGTGGGGTTTAATTCATTCACTTGCCTGCTCAACATTTTATCGGCTTGGTCGCTTATCTTTATGTTTTGCATGGTTTTATATTCGATAACTTTCAAACCTGCCTGCGTGGCGAAGGTCATCAGGCTTTCTTGAATTTGCAGTCCTAATGCCAAGTGGGATGGCAATGGCTCGCCGCCCATATTCATAGTCGGTAATATTGTGCCGACGGCCACTGTATTTGTGGTATCAATTAGTTGAGAGGTGTTTAAAAGCTGTCTTGTAAGTTTTTCTACATGGCTATGTAATGAGTCTGAGTCTCTCACCTCAGCTATTTCATCGTTTGCAACGATCAAATCCGTTAGGGCACAGCCAGTCATCAAGGTTCCAATCAGTATCATTAAGCTTAAAGTTCGCATTGAGTTCTTATCTTTAGTTTTAGCTTCATATTGAAATTAGCAATATAGGTGCCAAAGAAGGTTTTAGAGGGACGATTATTTCTTTTCATAAAGGTGGGTGTAGAAACTGTGGGAAGAATGACTTAGTAAAATTACTCAATAATGCAACGTAATGAAAGTTTTCCGAAATATTTTTGTTACCTAACCCCTCTTATAATTGACTACATTATTAGGAAAGTTTATGAGACTGATGGATCTGTATACCCCTTTGCACAAATTATTGGATAAAAGCTTAGCTTTTGAAGGGATCGCGCCTTTATTACTAAGGCTGTATTTAGCACCTGTTATGATCCAAGCAGGATGGAACAAGTGCCAGGGATTTGAGGGCATTGTTGACTGGTTTGGTAATGCCGATTATGGATTAGGACTACCTTTTCCTTTGGTAATGGCATTTCTTGCCACAGCAACAGAATTAGTGGGGGGCATATTGTTGCTAATAGGGTTAGCAACACGCTGGGTATCCATTCCTTTGATGGTGACTATGTTAGTCGCCGCGTTTTCAGTGCACTGGCCAAACGGTTGGGCAGCGATTGCTGATGCCAGTAGTTGGATGTCAGATGGCACCATTATGTTTAACGAAGCTGTGATGAGTGCGCCAGATAAATTGGCTGCTGCTAAAGGTATTTTACAACAGCATAGTAACTATGAATGGCTTACATCTAGCGGTAAATTTGTAGTGCTCAATAACGGAATTGAATTTGCGATGACGTATTTCATCATGTTGCTTTCATTGTTTTTCACTGGTGGTGGCAAGTACACCAGTATTGATTTCTTTTTAGAGAAAAAATTTATTGCTAAAATATAAAAATAAAACGGCGCGCAAGCGTCGTTTTGTTAGGATAGTCTCACAATCCGTTTACTTATGGAGGATATGTAAACGGCTTCTACTCTAAACGTTACTCAGTTTTTATTATATAAACAGCTGTGGTGAAACGTGAAAACGCTCCGCCAGTTTCGAATGTGCCTTAGGTTTAGAGAGCGTTTTTCATTTAAAATCATCGACACTAATCGACACTAAGCTCTTACCACCAATCTCATTCTCAAAATCAGTGGTATTAAGATTGTGCTGCTCCATTAGTATGGCTAACGTTTATACCCAAACCACCTCAAAATGACGGATTCAGCGGGAGTTTAAAGCGGTTTAGGCAAGGCGGCTATTTGCAGACCTAGTGGTCTAAGTCAAAAATGGCCAACGCAGTATAAATCGCTTTAAAACCCGCCCAAAGGGAACAACTGGGGCACTCCACTTCTTCGTTGCGCCAATTCAGAAGGTGGTCGACATTCAGAAGGTGGTCGACATTCAGTCATTGACGCGCCTCGAATTGAAGCGCCCCCGTTGTTCTGAAACGCGCATTTTGAGGTGGCTTGGGTATATATACCTGAATTGATTTGTGACAAACGTTGGTTAAATGTAAGAAATTCGTCCGCGTTATTCTCGTATTTTTCGATACTAATACACAGCAGGTCTATTAATGGCTCATGTTTTTCGTAGTCTTCAATAAGCTGCTCCATTAAATCTAACGCTTTTTCATGCTCCGTTTTATTCTCTATTCTTAAGATAAAGCTAGCCTCAGCAACTATGCTGCTTAAACCTGCTTATTTGTATGACCAAACTTTACTGATTTAATCTCGATTGATACCATACTGAAAAATTTCAACAATATATGAAAAATCAACAGACCCACTTAAAACTTAAGGATACTTAATGCAAGCGATAGATTTATTACTTAACCGCAGCTCTCAACCTCGCTTACAAGCACCGGCTCCTGAAGGCCAAGCACTAGAAAATATTAAACAAGCTGCTTTACGTGCACCAGACCATGCTTGTCTTACACCATGGAAGTTTGTTGTTTGCCAAAAAGAAGGTTTAAAACGTTTAGGTGATGTATTTGAGCAGGCGGCCATTTCTGCCGATAAAAGCGATAAAGATATTGAACGTGCCCCTAAATTACCATTACGTGCTCCAATGGTGATAGTGGCGATAGCCAAATTTACTGAAAATGACAAAGTGCCATGGGTAGAACAAGTTGCGTCAGCCTCTTGTGCCTTACATGCTATGCAAATGGCCGCAGTTGCCCAAGGATTTGCTGGTGTGTGGCGTACCGGCAGTTTTGCTCAAAGCTCAACTGTTAAACAAGCCTTTGATTTATCCGAGCAAGATGAAATAGTCGGTTTTTTATATTTAGGCTCCTCACCTATTAAACCGTTGCCCAAGTCAAAAAGAGACAGTGCTAGTTTTTTTGAAGATTGGAATTAATGGAAAACTGACCATCACAATCACCTGTGCCTTGTATTTATAAGAAATACTATAATAAATATTAGTGATCATTAAAAATAATCAACTCAAAGTCTAAAATAGTAAAATTCAGGATGAGAGTTGGGTATTATCGCCTCTGTGAATGCTTTTTCTCTATAGTTTATTACTTTTATGATATTCAGTTTCAAGTCGTTGGAGACTTCACATTTTGACGTTGATTACTTATGTCAGCGTATATAATCACCCATCATTGATTTCGTCGAGCTTCATTGTTTATGTTGGGGAGGTTTACTGAATAGAGTCGTTATGGCTTTGAGTTGTCTTTTCAGTACATAACATATTGCGACCTTGGGAAGTAAAGTTTTAAGCTTTGTTGAGCATCATCAATGTGAGTGAAAGCTTGTTGTTTGCAACTAATTTGTTGCAGAGTCAAAACTTAACTCCACGTTAAAGTATTTTTGCAAAGTCGAAGCTTAGTTTGTTGCTAGTTTTACTTTGTTTCTACCTGCATTTTTTGCCACATAAAGAGCCTTGTCGGCTCTTTCAATCAAATTAGTTAAACCATCATTAGGCCTTTTTTGTGCTACACCAAATGAAGCTGTAACCTGTGATAATTTCTCTCCAGTACGCTTGCTGCTAAAGGGGACTGAGGCAAGTTTTAATCTAATATCTTCGGCAATAATTTGTGCTTGTTCAAGTTTAAAATTTGGACATAACAGAGCAAACTCTTCACCCCCTAGTCGCACTGGTAAAATCGGGGCTTTACATATTTCTTTTAACAACTGACCAATATATTTAAGAATTTGGTCTCCGACCAAGTGGCCATGAATATCATTAAAAAGCTTGAATTTATCTACATCCATCATGATCAGTGTAATGTCGTCTTGGTTATTCTTATCATCTATAAATTGATTGTAAATCGCTTCGAATACACGTCTATTATTAAGCCCGGTAAGAGGATCTGTATTGGCTTCTCTTTTACTATTCTCAAGCTCAGCTTTCAATGTGTTAATTTCAGATTGAGCTGCAGAAAGTTGACCTCGGAACTCTTGGTTGGCAGTATTAATAGCACTGGCGTTGGCACTTAATTTATTTAAAACTGGTGCAATAGAATCATCCACATTATGTATGTCAAGCTCGGTTAAGTTTTCCATCAATGCTTGAGAGTAACTGTTAGTTTGTTGTGCGTTTTGATCCATTGAATCTGATAAATCATCAACCAAATGCGAAAAAGCATTATGAGAATGAATAAGCTTTTCCTTATTTTCATTCTCTATATTGCTAATATAGTGAAGAAACAATGACTCTGAAATATCAGGTGGACAAGTACCGTGACGTTCTAATGTATTATCTAGTTCTTGATTTAAAGACGGAAAGGCTTTGGAGAAGTAACAATACCACAATGAATAATTGTGAGGGTTTGGTGCTATGTTATATTTCAGCATTTTTGGTATTGCTTGGCGCAGGAACAATACTGCTTGCGCTGAGTTATGAGAAAACTTCATAATTACTCTTTTTATAAAATATAATTAAAATCCCTGTTTGGTTATTATATTTTATTTTAGGATGAAAACCTATACAACTTTTGGTTAATATCTAGGGTGTTTTTTATGAGCATATGATTAAAAGTAATTAGTCGATAGTTTAATTAGTCGATTTGGATCAGCTTTTGGCAACCCGTTAGGAAAAAGTACAAAAGCTTTTTATGAAACAACATTAAGATCCAAAACTGGTTTCCGGGTGTTATATCTTATGTAATGCCAAGCAATAAATGTTTTACCACATAAAACACAAATCGAAGCACACAAAGAGAATAACATCATGGGCATATTGTCCAAAGCTCAGTTCCTTTCTTTGGGAAGCAAAGCGGTCGGCCCCAACGCTTGCTAGTTCTTTATTTATTCTTCCGTATCGTCCTCTGGCTTTAAAGTTACCCTAGGCTTACGCTTCATAGGCATATCACCTGCCTCTTTACCTTGCATGGTTTTAACGCGATTAGGTGCTTGTTGAGGCTTGTCTTTTTGATTGACCTTTTTATTGGTCGACTTTTTTCCTGGGGCGACTTTAGCTTTAGGTGGCTTTAAGCCTTTAAATTTAGCTTTTAGGCCTTCAATCTCGCTAAATTCGATGTTCTGTTGCATAAAACCTTTGATTGCCAGAAAGCTAAACCAATCTTTTGGCCCCACAAAGGATACTGCTTGGCCTTTGTTACCCGCTCTTCCAGTTCTACCCACTCTATGCACATATTCATCAGCTAATTTAGGTAAATCAAAATTAACGACTAAGGCGACATTGAGCAAGTCTAAGCCGCGAGAGGCGATGTCGGTGGTGACCAATATATGATGTTGACCTCGTCCAAACTCACTCATAATATTATTACGCTGACCTTGGGTTAGGTCGCCACTTAACGCAACAGCGTGTAATTGTTGCTCTTTAAGTATTATTGTGAGTCTCTCTGTATCTGCACGTGTGGCAGTGAATACAATAATTTGACGGTATTCTTGTTGATTGATCATATGACTCAACAATAGCTCTTTGTGCGTGACATGATCCGCTAAGTAAAATTGTTGTTGAATATCTTTGTGTTCTTCACCCGCCGAACCCACACTAATGCGTTGCGGACTTTTTAATAAGCTTTGAGTCAGTTCGTGCATAGCGGCACTGTCTAAAGTGGCAGAAAACATCATGGATTGGCGTTTGCGATGATCGGCTGCTTGATTGATAAGCCTAAGCTCTGAGGCAAAACCTAGGTCTAACATTCGGTCTGCTTCATCCAATATCAACATCTCAAGGCCGTTTAAAAATAACGATTTGCCTTTAAGATGATCCGCTACGCGGCCTGCTGTGCCCACAATAAATTGTGGGTGATGTTTAAGGGCTTTCACTTGGTCGTTAAAGTTTTCACCCCCTAATATCAAAGCGGCTTTTAGCTGCTGCTTCGCAATGAGTCCTTTGAGCTGCAAAAACACTTGTTTAGCGAGCTCTCTGGTGGGCGCTAAAATAAGCACTCTGGGGTCACGACGGCTTAGAGGTTGTTTCGTTAACACTCTATGCACTGCGGGTAATAGAAACGCGAGTGTTTTTCCAGAGCCTGTTTTGGATGAGGCAATTAAGTCTTTGCCCATCAAGCCGTAAGGGATCGCCTTACTTTGGATTTCTGTAGGTGTATCAAGCCCTTTAACTTCAAGGGCTTTTAATAAATTGTGATGTATGGGTAGGTCGGTAAATTGCAAAAGACATGCTCTAAAAACTGATATGTTGATGATTATACAAGGCTGTTAGTAATTGTGTCAGTTTATTTCAAAACATCATTTCCGGCACGTCTGCAGCCACCACTAATTTGCCTGCAGTTTTAGTGCGGATTTCATCTACTGACACACCTGGGGCTCTTTCAATTAAGTGAAAAGCACCGTCTTTTACTTCAAGCACCGCTAAGTCGGTAATGATTTTATTAATACAATTCACCCCAGTTAAGGGCAGGGTACATTGCTCTAACAGCTTTGAATTTCCATGTTTATCAGCATGAGTCATAGTCACAATAATATTTTGTGCCCCTGCCACTAAGTCCATCGCACCGCCCATACCTTTAATGAGTTTGCCGGGGATCATCCATGAGGCAATATTGCCATGACAATCTACTTCAAATGCACCCAGCACCGTTAGGTCTACATGGCCGCCACGGATCATCGCAAAACTTTCTGCTGAATTAAAAATAGATGCACCTGTTGCTGCCGTGACGGTTTCTTTTCCCGCATTGATCATATCTGCATCCACTTGTTCTTCAGTAGGATAGGGACCCATGCCAAGTAAACCGTTTTCTGATTGCAGCATCACTTCGATGTCCGCTGCCACGTAGTTGGCTGCTAGGGTAGGGATGCCAATGCCTAAATTAATATAATTACCATCACCAAATTCTTGTGCTACTCGCATCGCAATTTGTTCTCTGCTTAATGACATAATAATACCTATTGATTGCTGCTAGCTGATGAGAGGATTTTACGCTCGATACGTTTTTCAAAGCTGCCGACTATGATCCTGTCAACGTATATACCGGGGGTGTGTATTTCGCTAGGAGAAAGTGCTCCCGGCTCTACTATTTCTTCTACTTCTAGCACCGTGATTTTCCCAGCCGTAGCGGCCATGGGGTTAAAGTTTTGTGCTGTATGACGATAAATACAGTTGCCGTAACGGTCTGCTTTGTAGGCTTTAACAATAGCAAAATCACCGGTGATTGATTCTTCGAGGATGTAATCGCGACCATTAAATTTTCGGGTTTCTTTGCCTTCACCCACGGGTGTGCCAAAACCTGTTGCGGTATAAAATGCTGGGATACCTGCACCGCCAGCGCGCATTTTTTCGGCTAATGTACCTTGGGGTGTGAGTTCGACTTCTAATTCGCCATTTAACAGTTGTTGTTCAAATAAGGCATTTTCACCCACATAGGACGACACCATTTTCTGGATTTGCTTTTCTTCTAACAACAGGCCTAACCCAAAGCCATCAACACCACAATTGTTAGAGATTACTGTTAGGCCTTTGGTATTCATCTTTTTTATTTGAGCAATTAAACCTTCAGGTATACCGCAAAGACCAAATCCGCCAGCTATGATTGTCATATTGTCTTGTAAGCCGGCCATTGCCGATTCGTAACTGTCTACTACCTTGTTAAAACCTGCCATGATTGACTCCCAAGTTAACTAACGTACTACAGTGTAAAAGATACTTATAAATAGTAAAATTAAATTAATGTGTGTATTAATAGATTTTATTTATTAATCTTAATTGTTTTATAATTGATTTATACGAGAGTAGTTCACTATGTTTAACGTATCGTTTCGCCAGGTACAGATTTTTGTCTGTATTGCGCAATCCCATACCTTTGCTCAGGCTGCTGAGAAAATGTGTCTGTCTCAACCCGCCTTATCTTCGGCAATAAAAAAAATGGAATCACAGCTAGGAGGGGTATTGTTTTCACGCACCACTCGTAAAGTGGAATTAAGCCCAGAAGGAAGGCAATTTTTACCCGTGGCCGTCAGGCTTATGGGTGATTGGCAAGACGCATTTTCAGACTTACATAACTTATTCTCATTAGGCCAAGGCAAGCTATCCATAGCCGCGATGCCCTCTTTTGCCGCTGGGCTGTTGCCGGGTATTTTGCAACAGTTCAAAACTGAGTTTCCTAACATAAAATTATCAGTGGCTGATGTGGTGATGGAGTCCGTGATAAAAGATGTGCAAGCGGGTAGGGCTGAAATTGGCTTTTCCTTCGAACACAAAAAAATGGACGGGTTGGAGTTTCATCCCATTCTTACGGATAATTTTATTGCTGTATTACCCGCTAATCACCCCTTGAGCGAACATCAAGTTTTGTCTTGGTCACACATCGCTTTGTACCCTTTTGTAGCTATGAATAAAGGATCAGCTATTCGCCAATGGATTGATTCATTTATGGAATTAAATCATTTATCTTTAAATATAGTGGTGGAGGCAAGTCAACTTGCCACATTAGGGCAGTTTGTCAAACATGACTTAGGTGTGTCTGTGGTACCGGCCTTATGTCAAGAACACATGCTCAGTAAAGACTTAGTTTGCCTGAACATTCATCAAAGTGGTTTGAGTAAACGAGTAGGGGTTATTAGGCAAAAAAATGGTAATTTATCGTCAGTGGCTTCAACATTCTGGCAATGGACTGTGAAAAATATTTCATATCCTACTTAAAGTAAAAATGTAAACTTGCTGAATACACTTCATTTACCATTTTTTCTTTATTGCAAATAAATCGTCCAGATCATTTCTTTCTAATTTTTCTTTTTTGGCCACATCTCGGCTATTGACATTTTTTAGGCTGCTTTCGATATTGAGTAGCTGTTCTTGTAATTGGGCCTTTCTCACAGTGATGAACTCATCTGGGTTAGGCTGGGCAGAAAGTGCACCGATGGCTTTTTCTAAACATTGTCTGGCAGAGCCCAATTGATTGTTTTTTATGGCTTTGTCGCCTCGTCTTATCAACGTGTCAACGTTAGCTCTAAGCTGCAATCGTTCAAGTAGTTTGTCTTCGGCTAAAAACACTCTGCTTTCAATACGGTTTCTCTTAAATTCAGAACGTAATAATGAACGTAGAGTTTTTATACCTCGAATTAATTGAATGACTTGTTTATCATCTTCAGGCAGTTGAAAGCTTTCGTCTGACGGAGGGGGAGCACTAACGTTAATGTTCTTTAAATTATCTTCTGTTATTTTTATGCTGGCGTTTGAACCTATTGTTTTATCACCCATGTGTCTGGCTGCTTTCATCGCCGCCAAAATTCTGCGCTGCATAATAAAAATCAGCTTTTGGGAAATGGGCAGTTGTTGTGCGTTGACTAACGCAGCTTCAGCATTTTCGATAATACTTTTTTGTTTGGATAGCTCAGTTCTACGTTCAGTTTCCACTTTGTTTTTGTATTGCTGAATAGCGTTAACTATTACGCCTAGAACTACTAACATGACAATTAACACTATTATTACTGTAAATTCCATAACGCTATAATTTTCTCATTCTTAGGATTCAACAGACTTAGCTATTGTAATATCTTAGTCTATTCATTAATTAGGGTAAGGTTAAGATAAAAACACTACCACCTAAACTTCCACCGTTTTCTAAAGATATGTTACCTGTAGACTCACCCTTAGTATGCGCTTGAGCAATTAATCGCGCAAAAAACAAACCCAACCCAGTTCTTCCTTCACTAATATCAAAGTTTTGCATGTTAATATTATGGGCTTCCAACATGCTTTGTGGGTAGCCTGGGCCGTCATCTTCCACTTTAAACACTATTTGATCATGCTCTGTGTAAACGCTGAGTAATATATTTTTCTGGCTATAACGCATTGCATTAATTAGTACATCATTTAACAAAACAGTAATTAAGTCAGCGTCTAGGTACCATACTAAATCGACCGAGTTGCTGACTTCTAAAATCATATTTTTGTGATTTAAATAACTTTTATTGTTAGCCTGCAAATCTTCTATTACATCTTCTATGTGGTATCCGTCAATATTTAAAGGCAGATTGTCTGATCTTGCTCGGTATAAAGACAATAATTGCACCAGTCCAGTATTTAGTCTGGCAGCTTCGTAATGAGCCGATGCTAAATTCGCCCGAGATATAGGATCTAACTCTACCGGACTCAGTCCCAAGCTTTCGATAGATTGCATTAACAAGCATAAGGAGTTTTTCATATCATGCACGGCTAAACTTAGTACCGTAGAGAAATCAATTAAGTCATCTTCTTTAGGCATAAAATGTTACCACGGAATAGATTAGTAGAAGAAACACGGAGTTGCTCGCACAGATTTAATAATGTAATGCATCTATCAGACCTTTTTCTATTTTTTGATATTTGATTTTCCAGTTTATTTTGCATGTTAGGTTGATATAACGAGAACCTTTTTTTAAAAACTAATGGAATTCATCTTGTTAAAGTTATATAACAATTTAATATATAGAAATTCCTTAGGTTAACAAGCAAGGCTAAAACATGAAATTACAGCAACTCCGTTATATTGTTGAAGTACTCAACAATAATTTAAACGTCTCGGCTACCGCTGAAAGCTTGTACACATCACAACCAGGGATCAGTAAACAAGTTCGGATGTTGGAAGATGAGTTGGGTATTCAGATCTTTGGTCGTAGTGGAAAACACCTTACTCATGTAACTGAGGCAGGCCAAGATGTGATCAATATTTCTCGCGAGATTTTAGCAAAAGTGGAAAGTATTAAAGCCGTATCTCGAGAGCACACCTTACCAGACCAAGGTAAATTAAATATTGCTACCACTCATACTCAAGCAAGATATGCTTTACCTGATGTGATCAAAGGCTTTATGAACAAATATGTTAAAGTTTCACTGCATATGCATCAAGGTACACCGTCACAAATAAGCGATCTTGCGGCAAAGGGTGAAGCAGATTTTGCCATAGCTACCGAGTCATTACATTTGTATAACGATTTAGTGATGCTGCCTTGTTATCATTGGAATCGTAGTATTATTGTTAACCGGGATCATGCCCTAGCAAAAAAGACCACGATTACCATTGAAGATATTGCAGAGTATAACTTAGTCACTTATGTATTTGGTTTTACAGGCCGTTCATCTTTAGATCAAGCCTTCAGCAGTGCAGGTATTGAACCTAAAATAGTGTTTACTGCCACTGATGCCGACGTGATTAAAACCTATGTAAGACTTGGAGTGGGTGTCGGTGTGATTGCCTCAATGGCGATCGATGATAAATTGGACTCAGACTTAGTTAAAATCGATGCCAGCCATTTGTTTGAATACAGCACTACTAAGATTGGATTCAGGAAAGGCTCGTTCTTACGTAGTTACATGTATGAATTTATTGAACGTTTTGCCCCGCATTTAACCAAGTCAGTGGTAGAAAAAGCCATGATGTTGAAAAACAACGATGAAGTAGAGAAAATGTTTAAGGGTCTGACATTACCAGTAAAGTAAACATCACATTTCAAACTTTCAGTCATCTGTTCATGGTAAGCAAATTCTTTACCATTATCTGTGATCGTTAGTACCGCGCCTTTAAATGGCGCTAATAAAGCGATGGTGGCTGCTGTGACTGTTTTTGCTGATTTGTCATCTATTCGTGTTGAAACGGTAAAGCTCGTTTTCCGCTCTACAGTACCAAAGATGACATTAAATCGCCCAACTATGCCAGACTGACCGACTGCTTCAAATAATATATGGTGATCATCTTTTGTTAACATATATTTACTTAAAGGCTTCATTCCAATTAATAATTTGTCAGCGCTGTTGCTTAATTGCCCAATATCTTTTCGAAGGACTTTTTCACTTTCCCCAAAATCAACCAGTAAGCGTTTTAAATATTCCTGTGCTAATTGTCTGTCATCACGTTGATTTTGCCATTCATTGACCTGCAAACTCACAGAAATACCAATGATCAGAATCAGTATTTCAATCGCTAGTACACCCCAGTTTAATTCTTTGAAAGATTTTTTTAATTGCGCAAGTAGCACGTGAAATCCTTATGCTTATTATTCAGATATTTATGCTCAATTTTGCTGCACCCAAATAAAAACGAGTAAGCAGGGTAAGTAAATGAAATCGATTTTTCATTTAATGTGACTTTCATCGTAATTTACTATAATTCAGTATTTTCATTTTGACTGTTAAAACCAAAATCGGCATGTCTTTTGAATATTCAAACTGTGGCAACCTCAGATCCAAATTAAAGCATTCACGACTCACCCATATTAACGAGCAGACCAAATACAAACATTCATACCTGCCGTTGCCCAGCAGGTAATTTCGTGTGGTGTAGTGGTATCAACGTCAAGAGTAACAACAAAGAGTACACCCGATTCGCCGATTATTTAAATGACTGTAAAATCTGTCTACTGCAAGCGTTTTGTATGCGCAAGCCCCGACCCAAAGAGGGCCTCAAGTAAAATTCTTAAACGGTGCGTCACGATAACGACTCAGTTACGGTGATAAGGTGAAAATTTAAATAGACAGCTTAATCTAGCGACGACAATGTTCAAAACGGCTGGGATGTATGAAGCCTGAATTCAGTAATATCACAACGAATAAAGACATGAAAAAACTGACCTTACATGGCTAGGTCAGAGTGAATACCCAATGGCAACTGTATTGCCTGATACAAATATAGAAAAGGCTGCAAAATACAATAAGGGCAACCCTTGTATAACATCAATAAATCCACCTAAATGTCTATCAAAACAACACTCAATCATTATTTTCTTACGGAAGGTGAAATTCAATAATAAATTGAATCAAAATATGAAATCAGATGTCGTTTATGGGTGAATAAAAATAATTTCAAACGGGGTAATCTTAAACCTCGTTGGGGCCAAACCATCAGTATTGGATTATTTTCGACTAAATATGGGATATTGTCTAATAGCAAAAAAATGGTACTCTTGCCTCTCAAGAAAATAAAGAGAGTTGCCGTTGAGTACTACCCTTTTGGTTGTTTGTCATGAATGTGATGCGATTTATGAACGAAATCCGATTGCTTCAGGTGCCAAGGCGAGCTGTACAAGATGTGACGCGGAACTCTACCGACAAACCGATAGTTCTTTAGATAAGAGCCTTGCATTTTACTGCACGACGTTCGTGTTGATGCTAATGGCCCATAGCTATCCCTTTCTCGTCATGAAGACGGCTGGCATCACTCAAGAGAATCAGGTGTTTAGTAGTGCTTGGGCGCTCTATGAATTCGGTATGGGTGAACTTGGTCTCGTTGTACTCATGACGAGTATCGTCTTTCCACTAATTGTTGTAGTCGGCATGCTTTATTTATTAGTGCCAGCGCGGTTCGGTAATCTGCCGTTGGGGCATGGGATAGTGTTTCGCATTGTACGTGCGATCGAACCTTGGAGTCTGCTCGGTGTATTTATGCTTGGCACATTGATATCTATAGTGAAGCTGCAAAATCTTGCGACAATTACACCGGGTCTTGGCATATTCGCCTTTGTCGGCATGTTGATCAGTTATACCGCTGCGCGCATTTATTTTGATCCTGAAGTTCTTTGGCGATTATCGATGGTGAAACAATTATCAAGCACAGATATCAAACCCAATACATTATGTCTCAGCTGTCACTCATGTGGCTTGATTCGTGCCAGTGAGCAGGCTGGTGTTGATTGTCTTCGCTGTGGCGCGGCGATGCATCACCGTCTCATTAATAGCCTGCAAAGAACCACGGCACTGGTGATGTCAGCGATTGTTTTTTTAATTCCAGCGAATATCTTCCCTGTAATGACTGTAACAACATTAGGACGAGGCTCGCCCGACACTATTATTAGTGGCGTAATCAAGTTAATGGATAGTGGGCTCTGGGGTTTAGCACTGATTGTGTTGGTCGCCAGTATTGTTGTGCCATTTTTGAAGATTGCGGCGCTGTGCTATTTGTTGATATCGGTGCACAGGCAATCGACTTGGCGACCGGGCGAGCGAACCCGATTATTCCGAATGACGGAAGCCGTTGGCGCATGGTCCATGGTGGATGTTTTTCTGGTCGGGTTACTAGCGGGACTAGTAAAGTTAGGGCTGGTTGCGACGATAGAGCCTGGAATAGGTGCAACATTTTTCGCAGGTGCAGTCATTTTAACCATGCTGGCGGCTCATAATTTTGATCCACGTATAATCTGGGACAGAGCCCTTGGTACCAATCACAATTTAGATAGCGATAGCGATTTAAAGGCCGACGATAAAAATAGTTCACATATTCAGGTAATCAATTGAGCGAGCACGCAAGACCTCAAATTAGTCAGCGGGCAGGTCCTTCAATTATTTGGATTATTCCACTGATCACTATCATTGTTGGCATCTGGCTGGTTGCCAGAACCTTGATTGATCAATTGCCGACAGCCTCCATTACGTTTCGGACTGCGCAAGGTATTGAGGCGGGTAAAACACGTATAAAATATAAGAACGTTGATATTGGTGTGGTTGAAGAAATTCAGTTTGCCGATGATTTTGACTACGTCATTTTACAGGCAACATTCAATCAAGGCATTGAAGATTTACTGCGCCGAAATACACAATTTTGGGTTGTCAAACCACAACTCAGCATGCGCGGTGTTTCGGGACTAGGCACATTGATTTCAGGTTCTTATATCGAAATCGATCCGGGTCCCGGTGCAAGCCAAAGCCATTTCGTTGGACTTGAGAAGATGCCACTCATTACCCGTGATGATGAAGGCGTTAAATTAACGTTGCTATCCGACAGGTTAGGTTCATTGGATATTGGT
>Ga0209712_10000826_pt1 | contig 26778 bp, 32 predicted proteins | sample ArcOceMetagenome_FD_187443 | JGI IMG/M metagenome (GOLD analysis project Ga0209712, IMG submission 187443) | Marine eukaryotic phytoplankton communities from Arctic Ocean - Arctic Ocean - Greenland ARC118M Metagenome (SPAdes) (version 2) | ecosystem: Environmental > Aquatic > Marine > Oceanic...
AACTGTAAAAATTAGTAAAGCCAGAGCCAGCGAACTTTTTATAACGATAATATTATTTCGAAATGTAAATAAATATAAGAACAGAGTTACTATTGTTGCAATAACTTTAATGTCTGATAATTTTTCTTGGTACTCTTTTAAGATGCCTTTATTTGTGCCTTTAGAATAAATTTTAAGTCTTTGAAGAAATACACTTTCTAAACCTCCACCATTAAAATTCTCTTTCCAACCTAATTCAATAAAAGATTCTTGAACCATTTCTTTAAAATCATTTTCAGAACTTTCTTGTTGCAATTTATTCTCAATATTAGAAACCACATGGTCTAACATTTCTATTCTAATGTCCCAATATTTTATGCCATCATTTTCTAAACGATGGTCTATGTATTTTATTTGTTCTTTTGTGATTTCCATCGCTTACAAAATTACATTTGGGTATTGTTTTTGAATCTCTTTTTTATTCTGATAAAACATATATTCACCAGACCAGTAAAACAGAATCAACATTATAAAAACAGCTAGTTCTATATAATTATAACTTGTGTTTAAGAAACTTTCAGAATCTCTACTTCTTGCCACAAAATTAAAAATCATGACACATACATAAAACATATTAAAAAAATACATGGTCATGTCTAAAACCAAAAAAGTGTCTTTTTTAGTATTTCTCATATTTATATTAAATAGCAAACGAAATCCTAAAAAAATTAAAATAAAACTTAAAACAGTAAAAAAAGTATCTTTATCATCAATGAAATTCATCAACCAAAACACCCCATAAAATAGAACACCTGTGATTATAATTTTTGGTGGTTTAAAAAATGCAAATAAATGTTTTAAAGACTGTTTGTAAAATTTTTTTTGTACAGATTTTGTTTTCTCTTTTAGTAGTTTACTAAAACCTTTATCACTAAAATTTCTATGGATATTTATAATTTCTTGCTTAAAATCTAAATCAGGATTTTTACCTATTTTTTGCTCTAAAATGTTTGCAAAATGATCTACAATTTCTGCTCTTACATCATGATATTTTATTCCGTTAGAAAAAATATAAGTATCTATTTGTAAGTGTTGGTCTTTTGTGATTTCCATTATAATAATTGTTTTTTCATTTCTTCAACTTTAAGAATTGTTTTCTTGTACAAATGGTAGCCAGAATAAAAAGCTATGAAATGAACAGGAAGTACAACAAACCAAACTATCTTTTGTACAGTTTCGGTTTGATCTATAAAAAAACTCGGAAAAGCATTTAAAATTAAAAAACTCATTACTAAGTACATAACGCCATAATCTAAATTCACGGATCTACCATATTTTTTAAACACTGATTTCAAAAACTCTATGAGTACAAAAACCATGGGAGAGACAAATAAAGTAAAACTCAAATTTTTAAATGCGTTAAATGAAATCATTTCAGAAACAACATAAAATACGAAAAGTGAAATTACAAGCATCGAGACATTCTTAAATTTCTTAAAAAAATGTACAAATCCTTTATGATATTCTCTTCTATATTTTATATTGACATTTTGCCAACTTTCTCTATTTATATGGGATAGGTTTCCTGACCAACCGATTCTTTTTAAAGCAACATTTAATTCAATTTTGAAATCTTTAGTTTTTGCATTTTTTTCTAAATCAGAAACCACATGATCTACCATTTCTATTCTAATGTCCCAGTATTTTATGCCTTCTTTCTCCAGACGATTATCTATATATTGTATTTGATCTTTTGTGATTTCCATAGCTTACGAAATTCTATATATATTGATGGCTTCTTTGTGTTTTTTGAAAAAATAATGGCAGATATAAGTTACTGCAAAACCTCCACAAAGAAAGCCCGTAAAAACAGGCTCTAAGTTTCCCTTATCATTAAAATGACTTCCCATCAACAAAGGGATCACTAGAAAAATCATTCCTAAATACTGAGTTCTTAAAACAAAGCGATAGGTTGTTTTTACTTTCGATTTTATAACTTTTATAAAGATAAAAATTAAATAGATTAAAAACACAGCCGTAATTAAATTCAAGAACTCATTTACTAAATAGATGGTGTTTTTAGAAAAAACGATTGAAAAATTCTTAAGAAATAGTACCGGTAAAATATATGATGAGAGGTACAAGAAGTAAAAAGGTTTAAACATTTTTATTGCTTTTTTTACTACAATCTTAGATTCGTGATATTGAAGACCAAAATAGAAACTCGACGTATCTTTAAAATGCTGATCCCATTTTAAAATAGTTAGTTTAAAAGCATTCTCAAAAGAATAATTATTATCCAAGAAGCTTTCAATGTCAGAAATCATATGGTCTAAAACTTCTACTTTTAAATCAATAAAATCAAAGCTTTTTTTATCAAGATAGGTTTCTACTTGTTGTATTTGTTTTGTTGTGATTTCCATAGCGTATAAAATCTTACTCCAAACTAAATTTAGGGTTCACTAAATGTTGCATCGTTTTTAAAAATTCTTGCATTTCTGCCAACTTATTGGCAGTTTCTTTAGATCCGCTTTCTGTAAGTTTGTAGTATTTTCTCAAGCGGTTTCCTACTTTTGCAACCTCAACATCTAACAAACCATCGGCTTCTAATTTGTGTAATGCAGGGTACAAAGCACCTTCAGTAATCTGCAATTCGCCTTTGGTAAGTTCTTTTACTTTTTGAGTAATTTCATATCCATACATTTTATCATTACTTTCTAATAATCTTAAAATTATGGTTTGCAAAGAACCTTTGTATAATTTCTGATTTCCCATGGGATAAATATATACATAATTTTCTTATGCATGTCTATTATTTTTTAAGTAAAAAAAAACCTGAAAAAAATTAATTATCAGGATTTATTAAATATGTTCTTGCTTTATTATGAAGCAGATTGCTTCGTTCCTCGCAATGACGTCTTTTTATTTTGTTACTTTTAAAACATCAGCAATAATTCGTTCTAACTCTGCTTTTGGTAATGCTCCATTTGCCATTTCTGGTTGCCCTTCTATAGAACAAAATAACATCGAAGGAATACTTCTAATGCCGAATGCCGCCGCTAATTCTTGCTCTGCTTCGGTATCTATTTTATAAATATCAACTTTACCTTCATACTCCTCTGAAGTTCTTCTAAAATTGGCGCTAACATTTTACAAGGGCCACACCAATCTGCATAAAAATCGATTAAAACAGGCTTATTCCCTTCAAATTTCCACTCCTTATTTTCTTCAAAATTAAAGACCTTTTTTAAAAAGGTTTCTTTTGTTAAATTTTCTGTCATTCTAAATTCTTTTGTTATCCAAAAGTAGTCGTTTTTATACTGTTCTACTTACAAAGTAAACAGTCTCTGAAAGCTTAAACGTTAAAAAATGTTAAATAACTAAAAATCTGTTCAATAACTTCTAATTTAGAGAAAATATCTATTTTTAGAACTTATGAAAAACAAATTACTCATTCCCATCTTGTTTGCAAGTGCAATTTTTGTTTCTTGCAAAAAAGAAATTAAACATATAAATATAGAATTGAATTACCCAGAAACAATTAAAAAGCCTATTACAGATACACTTTTTGGCACAAAAGTAATAGACAATTATAGGTGGTTAGAAGATCATAGAAGCAAAGAAACAGAAGCTTGGGTAACGTCAGAAAACGAAGTTACTTTCGATTATTTAAATAAGATTCCTTACAGAGAACAGCTTAAATCTCGTTTAACAGAATTATGGAATTACGAAAAAGTAGGAACTCCTTTTAAAGAAGGAGATTACACGTATTTTTATAAAAATGATGGCTTACAAAACCAATATGTTCTTTACAGAAAGAAAGACGATAAAGAAGCAGTTTTTTTAGATCCAAATACTTTTTCTGAGGACGCAACAACTTCTTTAGGTGCTATCAGTTTTTCTAAAGACGGAAAAACGGTTGCATATTCTATTTCTGAAGGTGGTTCTGATTGGCGTAAAATAATTATTATGGCTGCCGATTCTAAAATAATTAAAGAAGATACGTTAGTTGATGTAAAATTCTCTGGAATTTCTTGGTATAAAAACGAAGGTTTCTACTATTCTAGTTACGACAAGCCTAAAGGAAGTGAATTATCTGCAAAAACAGATCAGCATAAATTATATTATCATAAGCTAGGAACCTTACAAAAAAATGATCTCGTTATATTTGGCGAAAAAGCTTCTGAAAAGCACCGATATGTTGGTGGTTATTTAACTGAAGATCATCGATATCTAGTCATTTCTGCTTCAACCTCAACCTCTGGAAATAAATTATTTATCAAAGATTTATCTCTTGATAATTCTGAATTAATAACAATTATAGATCATTTTGATAGCGATACTTCTGTCATAGAAAATAGCGAAAGTAAATTATACATAGTCACTAATTTAAATGCTGCGAATAAAAAAGTAGTCACTGTAGACGCAAAAAATCCATCGCAAGAAAATTGGAAAGATTTTATTCCAGAAACAGAAAATGTTTTAAACTTAAATTCTGGTGCAGGCTATTTCTTTGCAGAATATATGGTTGATGCGGTTTCTAAAGTATTTCAATATGATTTTGACGGAAATTTAGTTAGAGAAATAAAATTACCTGGAGTTGGCTCTGCAGGAGGTTTCGGAGGAAAAAAAGAAGACAAAGAATTGTATTTTTCTTTTACAAATTACAACACACCAAACTCCTCTTATAAAATCGATCCAAAAAACGGCACCTATACATCTTACTGGAAACCATCAATTAATTTTAATGGGGATCACTATATAAGTAAGCAAGTATTTTATACTTCTAAAGATGGCACAAAAGTTCCTATGATTATCACCCATAAAAAAGGAGTGGAATTGAATGGAGAAAATCCAACTATTTTATATGGTTATGGAGGCTTTAACATCAGTTTAACGCCAAGTTTTAGTATTGCAAATGCCGTTTGGATGGAACAGGGTGGTATTTATGCTGTTCCAAATTTAAGAGGCGGTGGCGAATATGGTAAAAAATGGCACGATGCCGGAACGCAACTAAAAAAACAGAATGTGTTTGATGATTTTATCGCTGCTGCAGAATACTTAATTTCTAAAAAATATACTTCTTCAAAATATTTAGCAATTCGCGGTGGTTCTAATGGTGGTTTATTAGTTGGCGCAACGATGACGCAGAGACCCGAATTAATGAAAGTTGCTTTGCCAGCAGTTGGGGTTTTAGATATGTTGCGTTATCACACATTTACCGCCGGTGCAGGCTGGGCTTATGATTATGGAACTGCGAATGACAGCAAAGAAATGTTTGAATACTTAAAAGGATATTCTCCCGTTCATAATGTTAAAAAGGGAACAAAATACCCCGCTACCTTAGTCACAACAGGAGATCATGATGATCGGGTTGTCCCTGCACATAGTTTTAAATTTGCGGCAGAATTACAAGAAAAACAAGTTGGAGAAAACCCCGTTTTAATTAGAATTGAGACCAATGCTGGACATGGAGCCGGAACGCCTGTTACAAAAACTATTGAGCAATATGCTGATATTTTTAGTTTCACATTATTTAATATGGGCTTTAACCAACTGCCAAATCCGCCAAAAAGTAAAATCAAAAGCTAAACCCCTTACTTTTTAAAAATTAATAAAGAAATTCATTTTATATAGCTATATTTTTTTTTATACACTTAACTCATTTTAAGAGGCAACAAGTTTTTTTAAAAAAAAGAGTTTTATAATTTAAATTTAACCGCTGATATGATCTAAAGAACAAAACTTTCGCTTATAACCAGTTGTGCTTCATTATCAAACTTCAAAAATCGAGTGCAACGTTAAAAATGATTAATGCTAAGAATAAATTTTAATTAAATACACAACAAAATAGTTCGTCTTTAGACCCTTTACCTCTGCAAAAAAACAAACCCACAACTTTTTAAAGACGTAGGTTTTTTAAGCAGATATAAGTGTCTTCTTAAAATCCAGTACCTGGATTTTAACAGGCTATGTGCTTGATCTTTTTAATGGCTTTCTTACCTGCTATATTTTCTTTTTTATTTTTAGGCTATTTTTCATGATTTTGTGTGCTCTAAATTATTCAATAATTACTTTTTTACACAACATACCCGAAGTGGTTTTTAGCTTAATAATATACACACCTGCAGAAATCATTGGCAAAGAAATTTCATTCATACCGTTTCCTTGAAAAGAGGTTGTGCACAACTGTTTGCCGAGCATGATGGCACCATTACTTTTGCTGTTTCATTATGAACGCCTGCAACCTTTAACGTATTATTATTAAAAGTATAAGTGCTAATGTTTGTAGTTTCTAGATCGTTGGTCGTTTATACCTGCTCTGCTGAATATATATAAAAACGTCCAATCTCATTTAAAGCTGCAGAAAGGGTGGTTGTATAATTTGAGTCATTCTCTAAAAGCGTAAACGTTCCTTCCAAGCACACATCTATGCCTTCTGGTAAGTTTTGTGCTGCTGCTGAGATTGAAATTGTTGTTTTTGAAGCGGCGTAGGCCCCTACTAAAATAATCATGTTTTCAAAATTCGAATTTGGGAGCGACTAAATTCCTAAATCCTGTCCGTCGCTATCACTAACCAAATGCGTATAAATAGTAAAGTTATTTGTAGCACCTCCAAAAATAGCACTGTGATACCCATTGTCCCATCCGGTGGTAGTGCCATCGGTCAGTATCAAATTAATTTCGGGCCTTAGCGCTGGTCTTTGAAATTGATCTATTGCTTGGTACGATTACATGGCTTTTGCAAAGTTAAAGGTATTTGATTCATTTGAATTCACGAAAAACCCTTGTCCTGGCAAAAGAAACAGCGCCTTCGGTGTATGATTAATTTCATCATAAGTACTTGTCGTTTCATTCCAAAGCCAAAGAGTCGCTTCTGTTAAGTAATCATTGTCTGTATCGTTTACTTTTAAAATATTATGGGCGCCATCTGCATTTATATTTACTGGAATATAAGAAGCGTAAGGATTTCCTATTAAGTTATATCCATTGGTGTTTTTCGTAATTGGAATTCCAACATCGGCAATAGCAATGGTTCCAGTAAAAGGAATATCTCCGGCTGAAGCTAACTTCACAGAATATCCTGTTCCTGAAACTAAAGCTCCCGTAGATTCTGTGGTTTGATAATTCCATGAAGTTCCATCATTTGCATAAGGTGCCAATCCAATATTAGATCCAGATTCGGTTGCAAAGGTGTTCTCTGCAATAAGATTTCCCATCGTTTCGCCTACTACTGGACTCTATAAAGGGTACCAATTGTCACTTACTAAAGTTCTATTATAAGTGATGTCCCCTGAAGAACTCTCAGAAACAATTATCGACGAACCACTATTCATGTTTACAGCATCTGCAATGTTCTTGAAACTTCCCTTAACGGTCATCGCAGCATCAGAATTTAATGTTAATGACCCTGAAGTAATGGTGATATTTTGTGCACAAAAAACTGGTGCAATAAACAGCGTGATTAGAATAATGATTTTATTCATAGCCTAGTTTTTATTGATTAGTTTTTTTACCAACAATTTTAACGCATCTATTTCTGCTTGCTACTTTACAAACTGATTTTGTTGTACTTTGATACTATTAATCAGCACAGGTATAAGTCCTTGATAGTTTACTGCTAACATATCTCTATCCTCTGTGGTTACCAATTCTGGAAACCTCTTTTGTATGTCTTTTGCAATTACTCCTATCTTTTGTTTGCCGTCTTTTTTCATTGTATAAGACTTACCCTCTATGAGTAATAGTTTGGCAAGTTTAGCAATCAATGATACGGTATTTGCTTTTAGTCTTGCATCAGAAGAAACTACTACATCACACTTTACCATTAAATCGTTACTAACTGTTGCATCTCCATTAAATAGTACTTTAAAAGAATCAGATTTGTTGTCAGTATCTGCTCCATTTCCAATAACAAAAGCAGTATTTCCAAGATTATATTCTAAGGCGCTATTTGTAATTGTTGAACCCGAAGAATTGTATTGCCCAATTACTGTAGAAAACCCAATTTTCTAAACTTAAATATTTCCTATAAAAGATTTTATTACAGATTAAACGCTAGTAAACATATAAAATAAAAGCACAAAAAAAGCCCTGTGCATATCGCCTATTTCAAAGGGTTATACTTTTACCAAAAAAAATAAGTGAGGGATATGTTTCTACATAATGTATTAAGTCTGTTTTATTTCTAAAATTTATTGGAGTTTTTGAGTATATCTTTAATGACTTATGTCATAAAATAGGTTCATCATAACAATTACTTTTGAAACTTAATTTAAAAAATGTTGCTATGAAAAAAAAATACCTAACATCTATCTTTTTATTAACTTTTATATTAATATTCAAAAACATTAATGCCCAAGAAGACATAACTAAACCTCAATTTAATTCTATATCAATTACAAATGAGTTTATTAAAGCTAGTGATGAACTTAGTTTTATTGTTAATATGACAGACGATCATTCAGGAATTGATTATGCTTATATAGCATATAAAAATGCAGATGGTGAACAAGATTCTGGCATGATTGGAGGCAGTATTTATAATAAATGGACAAGTTTAGGGGAGGATGATTATTCAGTTAAAAATAAATTAAATGAATTTTCAATTAGTGGTGAATGGTATATTTCAATGATTTACATTAAAGATAATGCTGGTAATATCTATTATAAAAGTTATTCCGAAGAGAATTCAATTTTAAGGTTCAGTGTTGAAGGTGAAACAGCAAATGTTGAAAGTAACTTATTAAAAAAAACATATTTAATACAAGAAAGTCAAAATATAATTACGATTCATTCAGTAATTGAAATTATTAATTTTGAAGTATATGATTTAAAAGGTATGAAAACTAATATTCGGAAATTAGATCATAACAGTTTCGAATTAAATACACTTCCAAAAGGAATGTATATAATTCTTATTAAGACTTCAAAAGGCTCTATTTCTAAGAAGTTTATAAAATAATCTTAGTTTAAAACCGTGTAAAAAAAATTATTGCGCACAAAACCGCCACTTTTATAATGTGGTGGGGATGTTTTTAATCTCCATGATACACCTCGGTTGAATCATTCTTTTTTTAATATAATAGACCAGAAACCTTCGTTCTTCGTTCTCTTTTTTATTGAAAACATTAATACCCTTGCCTCCTTTCTAGCAAAAAAATGAAAATAATGATGATAAATAAATACGTTTTTTGTTAATTTTTGTACAAATAAAAAAGGGTTGCTAAGCAAAAATGCCGCAAACTCTTTGTTTTGTAGTGGTCCCACATGGAACCAAACCCCAGGCAGCAAGAAAAGTTTATTGGCCGATAGAAGAAATAGAAAACTATTTCAATTCAATCAAAATACCAAAAGAAGCTATCAAATTAAATGCTGGCACAACTATTGGAAATCCTTCAAAATTTATTTCCTCAACTTTATCACTTGTAAAATTACATCATGGAAAAGAAATCTATAAAAGTTATTTTGATCATTTGATAAAGTTGAGAGAATATTTTGAAAAGAAAATTTAAAGTTCACATCTTGACTGACAAAATTGTAAGTAACAATTACTTAGGGTCGGTTTTATTAATTAAGATATTTTAATGATTTAGTGAAGATATATTAATTCACTAATTTGAACTCTCCTGATACTCTATGTGAAGAAACACATGGAAACCATTCTTTTAATATTACTATTTTATCCCCTCCAATACGTCCTATAAATTTGATAGGCTCTATAGCTTGTCTGCACACTATAGATCCGTCTTTATACTGAGTTATACTTACCTGATGTTCTGTATTTATATTATAGCCACCAACATAAATCAAGTCGCCTCCAGCAAATACAAATATCTGTCCATTTTCTGAATCATATTCATGAAATTCATAAGTAACTTTGTTTTCCTGGTCTACACTCTCATATTTAGAATATCCAGTCATGACTTCGTGCTCACACGATATCAGTGTTACCAATAATAATACTATTGATAATAATTTAATGATTTTTTTCATAATTTTAATTGATTTTAATATATACAAAGATGTTTCTATGTTTATCTACGTCGTTTCCTTTAATGAACCAGTCATTAGTTTTACTACTTCTATTTCCTTGTTCAATAACACAAAAATAACTGCTTAAATAAAATTACATTATGATATCCCTCATGGAAGTTTACTTTTATGATTTTGAAAAGAAACTTTAAAGTTCAAATCTTGACTGACAAAATTGTAACTAACAATTATTTAGGTTCGGATTTATTTCCGAGCCTTAACTATCTTTAAAACATAAAAGGGGTATGGGGTAAAATCACTGGCCTTCAAACTCAATGTACATCGCCTATAAGTGAGGATTATACTTTTTCAAAAAAAACACTTAAGGGGGGTTACTTTTATAGAAATAAAGTGCAAATTCTGTGCAAATGAAAAAAGGGACTGAAGCTAAAAAGCTGCAATCCCTTTGTTTTGTAGTGGTCCCACGAGGACTCGAACCTCGGACCACCTGATTATGAGTCAGGTGCTCTAACCAACTGAGCTATAGGACCATTAATTTAGGGTGCAAATGTACCATTAATTTTAAATTATTTACAAATAAAATCAAATAATAATTACACCGTTCTATTCATTAGCGACAAACCAAAATTCTTAAGTTTTTCTTTGTTTTCTTGACTAGTAGACATTTTTGATAAGGTGCTAAATGCCTTTTCGGTATAATTTGCTATTTTTTCTTTAATTAAAAAAGGGATGTTATTTAAGTCAAAAATGTTTGTTACTTCTGAAATTTTAATAGAATTATCCTCTAATTTCTCCTGATAGAAAAACAATAATTTTTGTTTATCTTCCTCATTAGACACTTCTAATGCTTTTAAATAAAGATATGTTTTCTTATTTTCAATAATATCTCCTCCTATTTGTTTTCCAAAAGTTGCTGAATCACCGAAAGTATCTAAATAATCGTCTTGCAACTGAAAAGCTAATCCTAAATTCAGTCCAAAACCATAAATTAAATTGGCGTCTTCTTCATTTGTTTCTGCTACAATTGCACCCATTTTTAAAGCAGCAGCAACCAAAACTGATGTTTTTAAACGAATCATATTTAGATATTCATCAATCGTAACATCATTTCTTGTTTCAAAATCAACGTCTAATTGCTGACCGTCACAAACTTCTAGTGCAGTTTTGCTAAATAACTTTGCCAACTTCTGAAAAATAATAGGCTCATAATTTTCAAAATATTGATATGCTAAAATAAGCATTGCATCACCAGAAAGTATACCTGTACTAATATCCCATTTTTCGTGAACCGTTGCTTCTCCTCTCCTAAGAGGAGCGTCGTCCATGATATCGTCATGCACCAAAGTGAAATTATGAAAAACCTCAACAGCTAAAGCCGCAGGCAATGCTTTTTTATAATCAGAAGAAAAAATATCTGCTGCCATTAAAGTTAAAATAGGTCGTATTCTTTTTCCTCCAAGTTGAAGAATGTAATCTATCGGTTGATATAAGTTTTTAGGTTCTCTAACCCAATTTTTAGTTTCTAAAAAAACTACAAAGTCTTTTTGATAATTTAAAATATCCAAATCTGAAATTTTTTGTAAAAATAACGTAAAGAAATTCTTCTTTTAAGGGTAAATGTTAAAAAATTATTAAAACTTTGGAAACTTTTATTGTTTCTAAAGTTTCCTAACATATATTTGCACCCAATTATGAAAAATAAGATTTTAGAAAAATCAACCGAGCTCTTTTTAAACTTAGGGTTTAAAAGTGTTACAATGGATGAAATAGCCAGTGCCTTGGGTGTTTCAAAAAAAACGATTTATAAGTACTTTATAAACAAAACCGAACTTGTTGCAGCTGTAACCGATTTTATGTTTAACTCAATTTGTACTGGAATTGACATAATTTGCGAGTTAAAAAAAGATCCTATCGAAGAGATTTTTGATATAAAAAGGTTTGTAATGTCTAATTTAAAAGATGAAAAGTCATCACCTCAATACCAATTACAGAAATATTATCCAAAAATTTACGCATCATTAAGTAAGAAGCAATTTGACCTTATGAGAGGGTGTGTTATCGAAAATTTAATTCAGGGCATTGAAAAAGGTTTATATAGAAAACATATTGATGTTGAATTTATTTCAAGAATCTATTTTAATGGCATGGTTTCTATAAAAAACAAAGATTTATTTCCGTTAGATGATTATTCTATGAACATTCTAATGAATTATTATTTAGATTATCATTTAAGGGGGATTTGTACAGAAAAAGGAGTATTAAAATTAGAAAAACAATTAGAAGAGAAATTATAAATAAATGAAAAAACTAGTATATACCTTTTTAGTTCTCATAACCATGGGTTCAATACACGCTCAAGAAAAAGAATTAAACTTATCTTTAAACGAGGCTGTAAAATATGCCCTAAAGAATAGTTACAATGCAAAAATAGCAAAAAATGATATTAAGTCTGCTAAAGAAATTGTCTGGGAAACCACCGCTATTGGTTTACCTCAAATAAATGCAAAAGTAGATTATCAAAACTTTTTAAAACAACCAGTTTCTTTGTTACCTGCTGCCGCATTTGACAATAGAGAATCGATTGTAGAAACTGTAGAAGATTTTTTTGATATAACTAGAGAAAGTAGTCCAGATGCACCCGACGGATTTATTCCAGTAGTTTTTGGTACACAACAAAATATTAATGCTTCATTTACTTTAACACAATTAATCTTTGATGGTTCCTACTTAGTAGGCCTGCAAGCCTCAAAAACATTTTTAAAAATTTCTAAACAAGCTAAAGAAAAAACAGCTCTATTAACTAGAGAAGCTGTTATTAATGCTTACGGAAACGTTCTAGTAACCGAAAAAAGTATTTCAATATTAGAAGGAAATGTGAAAATTTTACAAAAGAATTTTAATGATGCTCAAAAAATTTACGAAAACGGACTCAACGAAGAAGAAGATGTAGAACAATTAGAGATCACTTTAGGTAATTTAAAAAGTCAGCTCAATAATGTTAAAAGAATGAAAGATATTGGGTATCAAATGTTAAATCTTTCTTTAGGGAACGCAATAAACACTAAGCTAATTTTAACTGATTCCTTAGCTTCTTTAGCCGAAAACAATATCAATTTAGAGTTAATTGGCTCAGAATTTAATTTTTCTAATCACATAGATTTTAAAATTTCTGAGAATGACAGAGAAACAAAAAGATTAATGATGAAATTAGAACAAAGCAAAGCTTTACCTAGCCTAAGTGCATTTGTTAACTACGGTAGTCAAGCTTTTTCAAATTCATTTTCATTTTTTAATGGTGATCAAAAATGGTTTGGGTCGTCTCTTTTAGGAGTAAGTTTAAACGTCCCTATTTTTAGTAGTTTCGCAAGAAAATCTAAAACTACTCAAGCAAAAATTGCTCTAGAAAATTCTGATATTCGACTAGAAGAAACTAAGCAACGTCTGAGTTTATTGGCTAAAAAAGCAAAAAACGAATATCAATTAAGCATAGAGAACTACAGCACGGCAAAAAGGAATGTTGCTTTAGCAGAAAGAATAGAGAAAAAACAACGTATTAAATTCTTTGAAGGAATATCTTCTAGTTTCGATTTGTTACAAGCACAAAACCAATTATACAACCAACAACAAACCTATATTCAATCCATGTTAGATGTAATTGCTAAAAAAGCAACATTAGAAAACGCATTAAACTTACCAATCAAATAATTATCAGGCAATGAGAAAAATATATTCACTATTCGTACTAACAGTTGTTTTAATCTCTTGTGGAGAGAAAAAAGAAGTTTCTATAGAAAGTTTAATTTCTTCAGGAAATTTAACAGAATTAAAAGAAAAAAAGAAAGAAATAGCAACTAATTTAGTAGCTATAAATAAAGATTTAAAAGCTATAAATACCGCTATTTCTAAAAAAGATACACTTAAAAAACTACCTTTAATAACCACTTTTACAGCAAAAGCTATAGTTTTTAACCACTATTTAGAAATACAAGGAAATGTAAAAACAAAACAGAATATTTTGGTGTATCCAGAAATGCCTGGCATTTTACAAAAAATAGTAGTAAAAGAAGGTCAAAGAGTTACTAAAGGTCAATTATTGGCGGTTATTGATGATGGAGGGTTAAGCAATCAAGTTGCACAATTAGAAGCAACTACACAATTAGCTAAAACCACTTTCGAGCGGCAAAAGCGTTTGTGGGAAGAAAAAATTGGTTCTGAAATTCAGTTTTTACAAACAAAGACAAATTACGAAGCTCAAAGAAATGTCCTAAAACAACTGAAAAGTCAACAATCGAAAGCATCCATAAGAGCCCCTTTTTCTGGAGTGATCGACGATGTAATAAAAGAACCAGGAACTGTTATTGCTCCGGGTCAAGGCTCTGAAATTTTTAGAATTGTAAACCTAAAAAACATGTATATTGAAGCTGAAGTTCCTGAAAAGTATATTGCCAGCATTACAAAAAACAAAGAAGTTAAAGTTGCATTTCCTGTTTTAAGAGAAACACTCACTAGCTCCATAAAACAAGTAGGTAGTTTTATCAATCCTAATAATAGATCTTTTAAAATTGAAGTTCCTGTTGCCAATAAAAGCGGAAATTTAAAACCAAACTTAACCGCAAAACTTCAAATTAATGACTATACAGTCATGAAAGCAATTTTAATTCCGCAAAGTATTATTTCAGAAAATGCAAAAGGCGAACAATATATCTATGTTCTAAAAAATAAAAAAACCAACAATGAAGGTGTTGCAGAAAGACTAATTATTGAAACAGGAAAAACGCAAGGCGACATGATTGAAGTTACTAAAAATCTTTCTGCAAATGCAGAGATTATTTTGGAAGGTGCAAGAAGCGTAAATAATGGTCAAGTTGTAAAAGTGATTAATAAATAGGAAGAAAATGGCTAAAAAAAACAAACAAGTAGATAAGGAGTTTAAACTTTCTTCTTGGGCAATAAATAATAAAACTACTATTTATGTACTGATGTTTCTGATTCTTTATTTAGGGATTTCAGCATATTTCACCATGCCTAGAGAGAATTTTCCTGAAATAAATGAAACAAAGATTTACATCAGCTCTGTATATCCAGGTAATACAGCAGAAGATATAGAGAAGCTAATTACAAATCCTTTAGAGGACAAGTTAAAATCGATAAGTAATGTAGTAAAAATCACCTCAACTTCTCAAGAAGACTACTCTATAGTTACCGTAGAATTTGACGAAAACATTGACGTAGACAAGGCAAAACAAAAAGTAAAAGACGAAATAGATCAAGAAACTGCGGGTGAAGATTGGCCAACTTTTAATGGCGCAAAAGTGACCCCAAATGTTTTCGAATTGAGTCTATCTGAAGAGGTGCCAATTCTAAACATCAATATTTCTGGAGACTATCCGGTTGCTAAATTGAAAGAATATGGAGAGGTCTTACAAGATAAAATTGAAGATTTAACAGAAATAAAGAAAGTAGATATTCGCGGTGCGCAAGACAAAGAAGTAGAAGTTGCTGTAGATATTTACAAGATGATGGCAGCAAAAGTTAGTTTCGACGATATTACAAACGCTATTAACCGAGGGAATATTACGATGTCTGCTGGTAATTTTATTACAAGTCAGCAAAGAAGAACTATTAGAATTATTGGCGAAATAGATACACCGTCAGATTTAGGAGATTTTGTAATTAAATCAGAAAAAGGCAATTCGATTTATTTAAAAGATGTCGCAAAAATTTTCTTTAAAGATAAAGACAAAACAACCTACGCAAGAGAAAATGGTGCTGCCGTTGTAATGTTAGATGTAAAGAAAAGATCTGGTGAAAATATGGTTGCTGCCGCTGATAAAATCGGCAAAATCGTAAAAGATGCTAAAAAGAATGATTTTCCTCTAAATTTAAAAGTAACTATCGCTAATGATCAATCTCCAAAAACAATTGGTCAAGTAGACGATTTAGTAAATAATATTATTTTCGGAGTTATTTTAGTGGTAATTGTTTTAATGTTTTTCCTTGGATTTAAAAATGCAATTTTCGTTGGTTTTGCAATTCCAATGTCCATGTTTATGTCTTTAATGATTTTGGGCGCCATGGGCTACACTTTAAATACAATGGTGCTTTTCGGACTTATTATGGGCCTTGGAATGCTCGTTGATAACGGAATTGTGGTTGTAGAAAACGTATATCGTTTAATGGATGAAGAAGGAATGACCAGAATTGAAGCTGCTAAAAAAGGAATTGGAGAAATTGCGTTTCCTATTATTATTTCGACTGCGACTACAGTTGCCGCATTTATTCCATTAGGTCTTTGGCCAGGAATTATGGGACAGTTTATGGTAATTTTACCAATTACATTGTCTATTGTTTTAGGTTCTTCTTTGTTCGTTGCTGTTTTCTTTAATTCGGTATTGGTTTCTCAGTTTATGAGTGTAGAAGATATGGATATGCCTATAAAAAGCATTATCAAATTAACCACTATAATGGCCGCTGTTGGTTTATTAATCTTCTTTTTTGGAGGAGAATACAATGTTTTAGGAACTTTAATTTTATTCACAGCAATTATGTTTTGGGTGTATAGATTAATTCTAAGAAAAGCAGCAAATTATTTTCAAAAAAACACACTGGTATCTTTAGAAAATTGGTACGGGAAACAATTAAAAAGAGCTTTATCTGGTTGGACACCATATGTCTTAGTTATAGGAACTTTTATTTTATTATTTATTGCATTTGCAGGTTTTGGTTGGTCTATAAGTGAACAAAGAACAAAAATTGAATTTTTTCCAGATAACAAGCCAAATCAGATTATTGTTTATATAGAATATCCTGAAGGAACCGATATTGCGAAAACAAATCAAATTACAAAAGAGATAGAGCAAAAAGTCTATGGTGTTTTAAATCAAGATATGTACTTAGATAATGGGTATAATTTCATGATAGAAAGTACCGTTTCTCAAGTTGGTGAAGGCGCAGGAAATCCTCAAACAGATGGAGGTTCTTCTGCAGAAATGCCACATAGAGGGAAAATTACTGCTTCCATGCGTGAGTATAAATATAGACGAGGAAAAGACAGTGAAATTTTGCGTCAGAAAGTGCAATCAGCATTAGTGGGTATTTATCCAGGAGTTTTAATATCGGTAGAAAAAGATGCAAATGGGCCGCCAGCAGGGTCTCCTATCAATATTGAGTTAAATGGCAAAGATTATGAAGAATTAATTTATACAGCAGAAAGAATGCGTGATTATTTAAATACGCAAAGTATTTCTGGAGTTGATGAATTAAAGATCAATGTAAATAAATCAAAACCTGGAGTGCAGGTTTTAGTGGATAGAAAAAAAGCAGGAGAATTAGGTGTTAGCACGGGGCAAGTAGGACAACAATTAAGAGCTTCTATTTTTGGAAACAAAGCTGGAGTGTATAAAGAAAATGGTGAAGATTATGATATTTATGTCCGTTTTAATAAAGATGACCGATACAATAAAAGTGCTGTTTTCAATCAGAAAATAACATTTAGAGATCAAGCTTCTGGCAAAATTAAAGAGATACCCGTCTCTGCTGTCGCCTATCAAACCAATAGCTCTAACTTTAGCGCCATAAAACACAAAAATATAAAAAGAGTTGTGACCGTTTATTCTGCGCTTTCGCCAGGAGAGACAGATGCTGGAGCAGTTGTATCTAGAATTCAGAATTCAATGAAAAGCTTTAAAGGTTTACCGAAAAGAATTAAAATTGATTATACGGGTCAAATTGAAGAGCAGAATAAACAAATGACGTTTTTAATGGGCGCTTTCTTTACCGGTTTAATGTTGATTTTCTTTATTTTAATTTTCCAATTTAATTCGGTTTCAAAGCCAGGGATTATTATGTTAGCTATCTTTCTAAGTTTCATTGGTGTTTTTGGTGGATTAGTGATTACAGGTGCACCATTTGTAATTATGATGACGATGGTAGGTATTATTTCTTTAGCAGGAATTGTGGTAAATAATGGAGTTGTTTTGCTAGATTACGCACAACTATTAATTGATAGAAGAAAAATACAAGATGGTATTTCTGATGCCGACTACTTGCCATTAGAAAGCTTATTTGAAACGGTTGTAAAGGCAGGAAAAGCACGTTTAAGACCCGTTTTATTAACAGCAATTACCACTATTTTAGGATTGATTCCATTAGCTATTGGTTTAAACATTAACTTCTTTACCTTGTTTAAAGAGTTTGATGCCAAAATTTATATGGGAGGAGATAATGTTGTATTCTGGGGGCCTTTAGCAAAAACCGTTATTTATGGCTTATTCATCGCGACTTTCTTAACGTTAATTGTAGTTCCAATTTTATTCTTTTTAATTACGAAATTAAAAATGAGAATTAAAGGTCAATTAAAAGCTGATGATCGTTCTTCTTTAAAACTGGATGAACAAGTTCAATAAATAAAACAAATTAAGTTTATAATAAAAAGGGTTGAAATCGTAATAATTTCAACCCTTTTTGTATTTTCGAGATCATGTTTAAAAAAGAGAAAAAATACTTTACAGTTGATGAGATAAAGCGAAAGCTAGAACATTACTGTGCTTATCAAGATAGATGTCATAAAGAAGTGGAGCAAAAAATGTGGGAATTTAATTTAATTCCAGAAGCTAAAGAATTGATTCTTTTAAGTCTGATGAAAGATAATTACTTAAATGAAGAACGTTTCTGTAAAAGTTATGCTCGAGGTAAATTCAGAATAAAAAACTGGGGAAAACAACGAATTGTAAGAGAATTAAAGTTTCGAGATATTTCTGCTTACAATATAAAAACAGCCCTCAAAGAAATTGATGAAACAGAATACTTAAAAACAATATACAGAATTACTGAAAATAGAAATGAAGTGATTTCTGAACCCAATATATTCAAGAGAAAGAAAAAATTAATTGATTTTTTAATGAGAAAAGGTTTTGAAAATGATTTAATTTTCAAAACGATCAATGATGTTCTATCCTAATTAAGCTTCTTTAAAAATATAGCATCACTTTATTGATTAATAGCAATCACTTTATTGATGTTTTCATTTGGTATAGCAACAGACAAAACATAATGTTTAATTTTCCAACTATTTTCTTTTTTTTCTAAAACGCCTGAACCTCTGCAAGTTCCCATCCAGGTATTTAAAAGTTCATCAAACCAAACAAATTCTCCAGAAGAATTTACATACATATTACGCTCTATAGTTTTAAAATCCCAAGCTTTGCCTTTATCAAAAAAAGGTTTACTAAAAGCTTGAAATTTATTCTTATTCCAGTTTTCTGAAGCATCAGTTCCAATAAACACAGAAACACTATCCATTAATCCAAAATAACCTTCAAAATTAGCATCTGAAGCTGCTTTATGCCAATTATTTAATACTTTATTTGTTTCTTTTTTTATTAAATTAGCCTTAGTATTAGAGATGTTTTTGGAGTTGTTTTTGCAGGAAAAAAAAAATAAAACAACAAAGAATAATGCTAGTCTGTTTTTCATTTTCGTTTTTTTAGGAATGGCTTTTTTAAGCCCTTTTTGAATTTAAATTTTATTGCTTTTTTAGAAGTACTATCTATTTTTGTAGAGTCTAATCCAATAAAACTTCCTTCAACCTCAATTGCATCTTCAAAACGTTTTTTTAATAAAATTGTATTCACTTTAGAATTTACGCCAGAAAAAGCACTAATAATTTTTTCTGTTTGTAGGTTCACTTCTTTCGCTTTAATCGCAGGAATAAAGGTCATATCTGCCAGTCTTAACGTTTCATTATGTAAAATATTAATTCTTGCAATAAAAGAAGGAATATCAAATAATGCTGGTTTTACGCTATCCTTTAAAGATTTCACCAAACCTTCTAATTCAAGAGCATTGCTTAAAACTTCATTTGGAGAGACTTTTTTAAACCTTAATAAAAAATTATCAACTGAGTTTAATTCTTCCCAATCTTCAACATCTTTTAAAAATGTTGCATTCACTTTTTCGGCAACACCATATTCTTTAACCACACTTAAAAGAGGTCTTACCTCTTTACTCTCAAAATTCTCCTGCTTCTTTTCCCTACAAGAAAAAAGTACGATACACGTTAAAAAAAATAAAAAATATTTCAAATTATAAAAATTAATGCCGTAAAAATACGTAATTTAATGGGTAGAATATCTTTTAGAGTTAGTTAAAGAAAGTACCGTGTAAGTTGCACTATTTTTTCCGTCTAATTTTAAGGATTTCAGTTTAAAAGTTATGAAGAAAACCATTGAAAACAGTTTAAAAAATACTATTTCTTATCAAGAATACAAAGATTTAGTAAAAAAATTAGTAGTAGAAAATAAATCTACAGGACCAAATCAATCTGAAGATTTAACAAACTACAGTTTGTTAAATGATAGAAGGATGAAGCGTTTAGATAAAACTATTAAAATTACTGAAGATGTTGCCGAAGAAATTCAAAAAATAAAAGAACCTCAAACTTGGTTGTTAATTACCGAAGGTTGGTGCGGAGATGCTGCTCAGAATTTACCCGTCATCCATAAAATGGCTGATTTAAATACTCATATTGATTTAAGACTGGTTTTACGTGATGAAAACTTAGCGTTAATAGATTTGTTTTTAACAAATGGAGGTCGCGCAATTCCTAAATTAATTATTTTAGACAAAGAAAATAATGTAATAAATACTTGGGGACCAAGACCGACTGTAGCCACAAATATGGCAGCAGCATATAAAACTGAACAGGGAAGTTTAAATGCTAATTTCAAAAAAGATTTACAGGTTTGGTTCAATAAAAACAAAGGAAAAAGCGCGCAAGATGATCTTGTGAATTTATTTAAAAACACCTTGACAGAAAAGGTGTAAAACTTTTAAAAATCGCAAATTTCAAATGACCTTTGCGGTTTTTCTTTCTCTATCTTTGCAGCACTAAAACTCGTAATATGTTTGTAGATTATACATCAATTTCAAATGATGCTAAAGTTTGGATATATCCTTCTAGTAGAAAGTTTTATCCTACAGAGATAGAAGAAATAGAACAGAAGGTAAAACAGTTTGTAGAATCTTGGAAACCAGAGGATGAAAATTTTAAAGTTTCTTATCAATTACTATACAATAGATTCATCATTTTCGTGGCAGATGATACTGAAACTAGTCTAACAAATGCAGACATTGATACTTCTGTTTCTTTTATTTTAAAACTTCAAGAGACGTATAAAGTTGCCCTTTTAGACAAAATGAATGCTTGTTTTAAACAAGGTGAATACGTACAGTATAAAGAATTAAAAGACTTCAAAAAACTACTTAAAAATAAAGCGGTTACTGCAAAAACAATCATTTTTGACAATTTGATAACTAACAAAGAAGACTTAGAAAATTATTGGGAACTTGCTATTGAAGATAGTTGGTATAATCGTTACTTATAAACATGTATGCTCGTCGTAAACAACATCTCTTTTGGATACTCTAAAAAGAAAATTGTTTTAAATAATTTTAACTTTACCCTAAATGAAGGTCAGCACCTTTGTGTGATGGGTGAAAGTGGTTGCGGAAAATCTACTCTTTTAAAAGCAATCTATGGTTTATTAGATTTAACAGATGGGAAAATATTTTGGAAAGAAGACGAAGTCTTAGGTCCTGAATTTCATTTGGTGCCAGGAATGGGTTTTTTTAAATATGTTGCACAAGATTTTGATTTAATGCCATTCATTTCTGTCTCAGAAAACATCAAAAAATTCTTGTCTCGTTCTTATCCAGAAGAAAGTGAAAGACGCACGCAAGAATTACTAGAAGTAATAGAAATGAAAGCTTTTGAAAACACAAAAGTTAAAAATTTAAGTGGAGGCCAAAAACAAAGAGTAGCAATTGCAAGGGCTTTGGCGAAAGAGCCTGAATTGTTATTGTTAGATGAGCCTTTTGGACAAATAGATAACTTTAAAAAAAACTCTTTAAGAAGAAACTTATTTGCCTATTTGAAAGCGAAAAATATTGCTTGTATTGTTGCTACACATGATAAAAATGATGCCCTTTCTTTTGCAGATAAACTGATCATTATTAGAAACAATAAAATACTTACAAGTAGTCATCCTTTAGATATTTATAAGAATCCAAAAGAAAAATATGTTGCTACTTTGTTTGATGACGTTACTGAAATCACTCTCAATGGCAATCGTATTTTATTATATCCACATCAAATAAAAATAGTAGAAAAATCTGATAAAAAAGCAATTGTTATCAACTCTTATTTTAAAGGTTCATATTGGTTAATTGAAGCTGAATTTGAAAGTCAAAAAATATTTCTCAATTATTTTTCAACGATAAAAACTGGTAAAGAAATTTATGTCCTCATTGATAAAAAGGCGTAGTATATTGATGCCGTTTATTTATATTTAAAATAATTTAAGAAACATCTCTTCTAAAGGATTTCAAGAATCTTGTGCTCTATTGCCTTAAAAGAAATCACTTCATTTTCACTTTTCCCTAATAATAATTTACCTATTGGTGAAGAAACTGAAATAGCAAAATATTTTTGGCTATCAACTATTATTTGTCCTGCAGAAATACTTAAAAAATAAGTTGTTTTTTCTGTAAAAATGAGACTTCCTAAATGCGCCTTTTTGGATGGCTCTAAGAAGTCAATTTTAGATAAAATTTCATTCATTTGAGAAATACCATCCAACTGTTGACTGGCTTTTTCCATTTCTAATTGCAACATTGCTCTTCCTGTTTCGTGTTTATCTCCTGCAGAGCTCTTTGTCTCAGATTGCAATGCCTTTTGGTTAGATGAAATGATTTCTTCAACAGTTTGTGCACGTTTATTTACAAATGCTTTACACTGTTTAAAAAGTTCTTGTTTAATTTTTATCTGTAACATAAATCATTTTAATATTTACATTTTTAGATAGTATTAAACTGCTCCCGCCAATGCCAAAGTCTTTTCTGTTAAGCGTGAAATTAGCGATAAAACGCAGACCCTTTTTTATTTCTTCTATTTCTAAAGGACTTTCCACCTTTTTTTTAACACCTTTCATTAATAAAAATCCTTTAAGCAGGTATTTAAATTTCGATTTTTTCTCAATAACTGAAGATTTAAACACAATTTTTGGATGGATATTAACATCGAAAAAATCTGATTTTAATAAATGTTCATCTCTAGATTCCATATCTGTAAATATAGATTTAACACTGATTTCTACATTCATAAAACTCTCTTCTAAATTATCAGAATTAAAGTTACTTAAAACCGTAAAATCCTTAAAATGCCCTTCCACATTAAATCCTAGGTTCTTAATTATAAATGTAATTTCTGATTCTGATTTCTTCTCAATTCCCTCTTGAGACAAACACGTGAAAGCACTAAAAATAATTACAAATAATAGATATTTTACTTTAACAAACATGTAAATTATTTTTTAAGATTCATTTTCTAATGTAAATGCAAATGCTCCATAATTTCCATGATGAGAAATTGAACAAGATTGGGTTAATAATTGTTTTTGATGGTAAAAAAGGGGTGCTCCAATGAATGTTTTTCTTTTTTCTATTTCTTCGGATAAAATTCCTGTTTCCTCCGTAAGTTTTTTCTTTAAAGCTATATCAATTGTTTTAGGCGCTCCAATTGCCGAAAAAATTGCTATCTGTTCTTGAGTTTCTTTAGCTATTGTATAGAGATAAAATACACTCAAAAAAGTGTTCGTATAAAATTTTTTATCCTCAAAAACAACCAAACCTTCGTTTTCATTGATCAAGGTACATTTAAATTTTTGAGGTGCAAAAAAACGTTTTTTAATCTCCTGGGTAAAGCTTTTATAAGCAGCTTCCTTCATGCTCCAAAACAACCAAACTTGTGCAAATGGGTTTTTAGAAATCAAGATCATTTTTTGCTCTTCTTCAGTAAACTGTTTTTCTAAAAAGCCTTTACGCTGCCAATTACTCTGAGTTTTCGCTAATTGTAAATCAACAATGTCATTACCAATCATTACGTTGATAACTTTTGTTCTATAATTTCTATAGCCGCTTTTACAGAAAGCATTTTCTCCATAGAATCATTATCTATTTCTATATCAAACTCATCTTCAACATCCAAAATAACATCCACTAAATTTGCCGAATTTATTTTTAAATCATTAATAAAATCTGTTTCTTCAGTTAAGTTTTTAAAAGCTTCTTCATCTTGTATGTAAGGTTTTACAATCGCTTTTAATTTTATGATTAATTCTTCCTTTTTCATTTTTTATAAAATATATTTTTTAAAGATAACACAAGCATTTACATCGCCAAAGCCAAAACTTGCTTTTGCAATAATATGAATGTTTTTTTGTATCATTCTTGTAGGGATTTTTTGAATGTTTATCAATTCCGCTATTTCAGGATGAATGTCTTCACAATTAATATTTGGAAAGACAAACTGTTCTTTGATTTGCAACACTGATGCCACAGATTCAATGGCACCCGCACCTGCCAAACAATGTCCAACCATTGATTTTAAAGAGTTTATATAAGGAAAATCTGCTCCTTTTCTTTGTAAAGCATTGCTCCAGTTTTCTATTTCTAAGGCGTCTTTTGAAGTGGCGGTTAAATGACCGTTTATCACATCAATTTCTGCTGAGGATATTTCTGAGTCTAACAATGCATCTATAATGCATTTCTGAACAGCTTCTGAATTTGGAGCCGTTAGCGTGCCACCATTTCTTTGTCCTCCAGAATTGATATTTCCTCCTAAAACTTCTGCGTAAATAGTCGCATTTCTTTCCAAAGCGCTTTCTAGAGATTCTAAAACTAAAGCTCCTGCTCCACTTCCAGGTACAAATCCAGATGCTGTTTCGCTCATAGGCCTGGAACCTTTCTCTGGAGTTTCATTGTGCTTATACGTCATCACACGCATGGCGTCAAAACCACCCCAAGTATATAAGCTACTATCGCTAGAGCTGCCGACTAACATGCGTTTTGCTTTTCCGCTTTTTATGCGTTCAAAACCCAACAATAAAGCTTCTGTTCCGGTTGTGCAAGCTGATGAATTTGTAGTTACTTGATTTCCAAAACCTAAAATTCCGCCTAAATAGGCAGAAATACCACTTGCCATGGTTTGTACTACAGATGTACTTCCTAGGCGTCTTACTTTTTGTTCATCAATTTTATAAATAGATTCTCTAAATTTCTCAATTCCTGAGGTTCCTGTGCCAAAAATTAACCCTGAATCATAATCTAAAATTGAGTTTTCGTCTACTGAAAAGCCAGCATCTTTCCAGGCATCAATTCCTGCAATACAGCCATATAAAATACTGGTACTATTAAAACCTCTTAACTGCAAAGGTGTTAAATATTCTAACTTTTTTTCTTCGGATACTTCCGGGATTCCACCAATGCAACAAGAAAAACCTTTGTCTTTTAATTCTTGATGAAACGAAATTCCTGACGTTCCATATTTTATGGCTTTTGTAAACGCCTCTATGCCAACTCCATTTGGCGCGACAACACCTAAACCTGTAATAACGACTCTGTTTTTCTTTTGCGCTGAATTCATTTCAGTATCTTTTTGTGAATTTACTTGAGTATTTCTTTAGCAACGATCATCCCTGAAATGGTTCCTCTGCAAACCAATTCGTTCTTTTGATTATACATTTTTACCGAACACTTTAATTTGTTAAATCTAAAATACTCTTTTTCTGAAACCACCTTTACTTTTTCATTCGGATACACCGGTAAAAAGAAATCAATTTGATTCGACGTTAGTGCTATTTGTGGTTTTTTTTCTAATGAAATTTCCTCTTTTAATAAAAATATCCCCAAACAAACTACACCAATTTGGGCCATTGTTTCCGTCAAAATTACACCAGGCGTTATTGGGTTGTCTTTAAAATGACCTTCAAAAAAAAGCTCACTTTCCTGAAATGTATAATTTCCTGAAACCCCATTTTCTGAAACATGCGTAATTTCATCTACAAACAAAAAAGGTTTGGAATATGGTAAGTATTGTATAATCTTTTTTTGGTCCATTTCTAGTTTAAACTTTCGCCTCCATCAACTTTTATAATCGTTCCATTAATCCACGAAGCTTCGTCTTTGCTTAATAAATACACCACATTTGCAACATCTTCTGGAGCTGTTAATTTTCTGAATGGATTTCTTTTTAAGGTATGCTCTTTTATCGTTTCGCTATTAGGAATCATCTTTAAAGAAGCTGTATTTGTAACACCTGCTTGAATACAATTTGCTCTAATTCCGAATTGCGCAAACTCTAAAGCAATGTTTCTAGAAATTGCTTCTAATGTCACTTTTGCCGCAGAAACTGCTGCGTAATTTTTCCAAGGTTTTGAATTTCCTTCGCTTGTAAAACTGATAACCCTTGCATCATCTGCAAATAGTTTTTTATCAAATATTGCTTGAAACCAATCATACAAACTAATCGCCATTGCATTAATGGTAATTTGGAAATCATCATTTTTCAAAACCTGATTTACCTCAGAATACATCGGTTTTAAGTTCCCTTTTGCTATCGAATGAACTAAGGTTTTTACTTTGCCTTTACTCCCTAGTTTTTCTTGAAAATCATGAAGAAATTTATCCCTTTTTTTTACATTTAAAGCATCAATATTATAAGAAATAAACTCAATATTTTCATTTTTAATTTTATCAAAATCATTTTCTATCTTTTGAGTTTGGGCTCTTGAATTTCTATGAACAACACAAATATTCATACCGTGTTTTGCCAACTTTTTTGCAGTTGCCAAACCCAATCCAGTAGATCCTCCTAAAACTAGTGCCCAATAATTTTTATCCTGAAATTCTCTTACCATTCTAATAAAATTCTTTGTGCAGAAAAACCTGGACCAAAACTCAGCATCA
>Ga0209712_10000827_pt1 | contig 26704 bp, 27 predicted proteins | sample ArcOceMetagenome_FD_187443 | JGI IMG/M metagenome (GOLD analysis project Ga0209712, IMG submission 187443) | Marine eukaryotic phytoplankton communities from Arctic Ocean - Arctic Ocean - Greenland ARC118M Metagenome (SPAdes) (version 2) | ecosystem: Environmental > Aquatic > Marine > Oceanic...
CCTGGCACTGGAAAAACAGAACTTGCCAAACAAATCGCGACCTCTTTGGGGATCCGCATGATCGAATGGAACATCAAATCCACCACCCGTGCGCAACAGGGGTTGTACGAATATGATGCTGTTTCACGCCTTCGCGACAGCCAGTTGGGCAAAGAAGAAGTCCATGATGTTGCAAACTACATCCGCAAAGGCAAACTTTGGGAAGCTTTCGAAGCTGGTGAAAAGGTTGTGCTCTTAATCGACGAAATCGACAAAGCCGACATCGAATTTCCAAATGACCTTTTACAGGAACTCGATAAGATGGAGTTCTTTGTTTACGAAACAGGCAAAACTGTAAAAGCGGTAAACCGCCCTATTGTGATCATCACATCGAACAATGAAAAAGAACTGCCCGATGCGTTTCTGCGCCGCTGCTTCTTTCATTACATCCGTTTCCCAGACATGGAAACTATGCGTGCAATTGTAGAAGTCCACCACCCGGGGATCAAAGAACAGTTATTAACGACCGCCCTCACCCAGTTTTTCGATATTCGCGAACAAGCTGGTTTAAAAAAGAAACCATCAACCTCTGAAGTGTTGGATTGGCTTAAATTGCTGCTGGCCGAGGATATGACAGCCGAAGACCTAAAATCAGGTACTGCCGCTTTACCCAAACTGCACGGTGCGCTATTGAAGAACGAACAAGATGTGCATTTGTTCGAACGCATAGCGTTTATGGCGCGTGGCCAACGCTAGCTGTTAAATGTGGCGCAGGGCATCTAACCTCAACTTCAGGCAACCTGCGTTGCCCTACGAATTTTTTTTCGAGAACGATAATACCGACCCACAACCAAGGACTGCAAGGCCAATTGCGGTAATTGCCATATTGTTGCCCGTATTTAAAACACTCAATATATCAATTATTTCTCATAAGATACAAAAGCTTAACCCAATAAAACCACTGCCACATTTGGGCCACACCCACTGTAAATTGGAACACATTACCTCAAACTTGCCTTGATTTCTTCCTAAGAAGGTCGGGTTGAGGGGCTATAAGATCTTCAACACGGCTTATTGAATAGGCAGGCAGTACAAATGACCAGTGAGGCTGCACTTAAAGTGCGTCCTTTGCAAGAGTCCGACCGGGACGCTTGGGCAGCCCTTTGGTTGGCCTATCTAAACTTTTATAGAGCCTCCCTACCTGCGGCTACATTCAACGTTTACTTTGATCGCCTTCTGGGCGCTGATCCACAGGGCTTTAATGGCCTCGTTGCTATCCTTGATGGAAAGCTGGTGGGGCTAACCCATTACTTATTCCACCGTCATGGCTGGAAAGTCGAAAACGTTTGTTATATTCAAGATCTATATGCTGATCCATCTGTGCGGCATGGGTGTTGGACGTGCGCTTATTGAAGGTGTTTACGCAGCCGCTGACGCAAATGGGACACCATCAGTTTATTGGTTGACCCAAGAAGAAAACACAGAAGCGCGCAAACTTTATGACCGAATTGCAAAGGTCACCAACTTTATCAAATACGGGAGGGTCGAAGCATGAAACGTATGCGTCGCCTGATCCCGCCGTTAGCTTTAATTCTGAATGCCTGTCACCCCTTCAAACACAACAAGCCATGCGATAATTGCCGACAGCACATTCCCACCGATGAAAACGTTCGGGGCCCCACGCCCCCCACGTCCGATCAAATCAAACAACGATCTTGCACTCGATTTTATCGAATTGTCGTTCCGTTTGGAAAGTGGTCGCGACCTGCCTGTCTTTACGCGCTTTGAGGAACCCATCACAGTGCGTGTTACCGGTTCAACACCACAAAGCCTTGGCTCTGATTTAACAAAAATTGCTGCACCGATTGCGGACCGAAGCGAATATCATCATCAGTCATATTTCCGCAAACGCGCAAGCAAATATGACGATTCAAGCGGTAAGCCGCGCAAAAATTCGACGCACATTGCCACATGCTGCATGTTTTGTTGTTCCTAACATCTCAAGCATCGATGAATAACGAAGCGCGCGCCGTACTCCTAAAACAAGTTAGACAAATATTCAAAAACGCGAACAATTGGCAATATTCTTGCCGAATGATGCTAGTCCCCAAGAAGTGCGTGATTGCTTACATGATGAGTTAGCGCAAGCAATTGGGCCTTTGAAAGATCTGTATCGTCTGCCCGACAGCGTATTTAATGACGACAACGTCCACACTGTTTTAAAGGACTTTGATATGATGATGCTGAAGGCATACTGCTCGCCTGAACTTCGTAGTGGTATGAACCGCGGGCAAGTGGTCCAAGTACTGCCACGCGTTTTTAATCGTATCAATCAAGATGGTAACGGACGCGCAGCTAAGTTTCCAACACGAACGCCAAAGTCATGGGCACAAGCCGTTCAAACAGCACTTGGCCCAGGTAGCAAAACGTCCCAACGTATAACCGCCGCAAACCAAGCATTGAAAATTGCCAAAGCAATGGGTTGGAGCGATCACCGTTTGGCCTTTGCCCACTATCCAAGTAGTAGCCCTATGCTAGCCTCTTATCCGAAGGCTGCATTTCAACATTTTGTCGCAGCTGACCATTATTATGCTGCCACCCCAGATGCAGAACCACATCGGGCATACGTAGCCACTCAGTATGCTGCACATGCAGTGTCCAAAGGTGACGGCGTTCGTGCGCTTACATTGATTGGACCGCATATTGACCGCGCGGCGCGCAACAAAAAACGCAGTCCTGCTTTATAACCTTCTGTTGCTTCGTGCTGAAGCTCTTGATCTGACTGGACGTTCTGCAGAAGCACGTACCGTCAGACTGGACAGTCTTGGATGGGCGCGTTACGGCTTTGGTCCAGATTGGGCTGTGCGGGCCAAGTTGCGTGAAATATCATCGCTATCCCCGCTGAAAAAAGTCCGACTTTAACAGCGTGGGGCTAAACACATATGATCGTAATCGTTGCAGCACTAATTGGCGCAATTTTCGGCGGTATCACTGCAAAACGTCGCGGTGGTAATAAACTAGACATCGCTCAATACGCGACAGGCTTTGGAATGGCCTTTGTTGTGGTCGGCCTGATCGCAACAGTTGTATTGGAACGGATTATTTCCTGATGTTCATTCCGTTCTTTGACGCACTGCGAAAGAACGGCGTGCCAGTGTCCATGCGTGAGTTCCTTGCGTTTCTTGAGGGAATGAAGGCTGGGCTGGCAACCTATGACATAAATGCATTTTACTACTTAGCCCGTGTTTCAATGGTCAAAGATGAACGCAACATCGACAAGTTCGATCGTGCATTCGCGGCCACCTTTGAAGGCTTGGACAACATCAAATTAGAGCAAGTTCTTGAAGCTGTTGATATTCCAGCTGATTGGCTGACGAAGATGGCAGAAAAACATCTGTCAGCAGAAGAAAAGGCCGAAATCGAAGCTTTGGGCGGTTTTGAAAAGCTGATGGCGACGTTGAAAAAACGCCTCGAGGAACAAGAAAAGCGCCACCAAGGTGGCAGTAAGTGGGTTGGTACCGCCGGCACATCACCATTCGGCGCTTATGGCTACAATCCTGAAGGCGTTAGGATCGGCCAGAACGAAAGCCGCCACCAGCGCGCCACCAAAGTGTGGGACAAGCGTGAATTCAAAAACATGGACGATACGGTCGAACTGGGCACTCGCAACATTAAGGTCGCCCTGAAACGCCTCCGCAAATGGGCACGTGATGGCGCGACCGAAGAACTTGATCTGAACGGTACTATCCGTGCTACAGCAGAAAACGGATACCTAGATGTCAAAACACGTCCAGAGCGGCGTAATGCAGTGAAGGTGCTGTTGTTTTTAGATGTGGGCGGATCAATGGACCCTCACATCAAAGTAGTAGAGGAATTATTCTCTGCTGCGCGAAACGAATTCAAACATCTTGAACACTTTTATTTCCACAATTGTCTGTATGAAGGCGTATGGCGTGATAACAGCCGCCGATGGGATGCACAGCTGGATACCAACGAAATCCTTCGCACCTATGGTCCTGATTACAAATGCATCTTTGTAGGTGACGCGTCGATGTCTCCTTATGAGATTGCCTATCCCGGTGGTGCGAATGAACACTGGAACGCAGAAAGTGGTCAGGTTTGGTTAGAACGTGCCCGCGATCAATGGGGCAGTCATCTCTGGATCAATCCAATTCCAGAGAAATATTGGACCTACACCCACTCAATCCAAATGATCAAAGAGATTTTTGGTGCTGATCGCATGGTTGGAATGACACTTTCCGGTCTCGAAAAAGGAATTAAAAGTTTAACACGTTAAGTTATTCAATCTTAGCGTGTTGCACCAAAAACAGCCCAAGCTTACCTTATTTATCTGAACAATAGTCTATATTAAGCCACATTGGACCATTATCAGAAACGAACCAATAATTTTTAATAAAGTTAGTTTGTCGATGGCTAGAATCCTTACGCTGCTTCTTCTACTTTCAGTTAACTTACTAGCTGCCTACACTGACAACACGGTGGCAAGTCAGATTGGTGAGAATGGATCCGCATCTCTTGTCTCTTTCAACAACAATTCACAGCACAAAAATACGGTTTCACATCAAGCTGATGCCCTGAACGGTCTCAGCAACCATCTTGTACTTGCATCAATACTTAAGGGTGCAAAGATTGGTGCCGTCGTTGGTTGTAGTTTGGCCATAGTATCTGCATCAAACGCCAAAAATTTTATTGTCGGGGCAGTTACTGGTGGTGCAACAGGCGCTTTGATTGAGCATAGTTCTGGTAAAACACAAATTGCGCAACGCGTAGAGTTAGTTAACCCAAATCAGCTTGTTCGTAACATCTGTAAAACAAACGATACCATGGAAACCCTAACGACTTCTCTTCCTGACCTATTGGCAGCACAAATTGAAGAACTCGAGGTGCTTTCATTTAATCGTGATATGGGCACGCTGTCTCAAGGGGCTTATGAAAAGTGGTATTCCTAAATCCAAGAAAGCCTTACTGCACTGGCCGATTCCCTTTCGCTAAGTGCGTCACAACCTAATTTGGCTGCCAATAATCTAGAGAATGCTGCGACACGTGGTCAAACCTGTCTTGAATGGCACTTTGGCGCGACAAAACAAATCGCTGAGCAGGCAGAATCTACACAGTCTTCAATTTCTCTTTTGCAAATCAAGGCTCTAATTTTCCATAACAAACATGCCGCCTAATTCAAATTGGGCGGCCTGTTTGTAATTTAAAGAGATGATACTTACCGATGGGCCCCATCCGCAAAAGATGGCCACATAGCAGCGTGGCTACGGGGCACCTTAACCCATTTCTTCGTCGCGCGGCCTTTGCCCGAAGGATCAAATAAATGCGCGCCTTCAATAGCCATCGCCTGCGCGTGATCATCACCAATTAGTTTGAACACCATGCAGTCCTGAAAAAAAGACACAAAAGGTTTGCCACCTTTGGAGACCTTAAAGCACTTCTTACCAAACTTCTGCGACGCTTCTGTTTCAGAAATGCCATGCTCAATATCGTAGAATGTCGCCTCTTGATCGCTCATGTCTCGTCCTTTGTCTTGGTTAGGCCAGTATGAGCGAGAAACTCTCTGCACTCAACTTTACGTTAAAACATTGCACAAACGCCTCCCTCTCGTTTAGCGTTGATACATGTCAAATGCACCCATTACCCATATTGATCTCACCAGTTTTCTGGTCGATCCATATCCCGCTCTTTCCCACATGCGTGCACACGCACCCATCACCTTTGTGCCCGAGCTGAACGCTACACTGTTCACCCGCCGTGATGACATCCATTTGCAGGAAAAACGAATAGACGTGTTTTCCTCTAACCAGCCTGCAGGATTGATGAACCAATTGATGGGTCAAAACATGATGCGTAAAGACGGTGAGGAACACATGAACGAACGTCGTGCGTTGTTTCCCGCGCTAAGCCCACGAACGGTTAAAGACCATTGGAAACCAATATTTGAGGCGGCAGCCACAGACTTGCTGCAAACCCTTGCGACAAAAGGAAAATGCGATCTAGTACGTGATTTTGCAATGCCTGTGTCTGCGGCGGCATTACGTGCAATCACAGGTTTGGAATCCATGAGCAATTTGGAGATGGATACTGTCAGCCAAGCAATGATTGACGGTTGTGCAAACTTTGAGGGCAAAAAGAAAGTTACAGAACGCTGCAACAAAGCGACTCGCCTTATAGATGATCATATTAAATTTGCGCGTGAGGACGCGCCGCAACAAAGCGCGCTCAAAGTCATGGCGGAAGCAGGGCTAAATGATGAAAGCCTGCACGCCAATATCAAACTGATAATCTCAGGAGGTCAGAACGAACCGCGTGACGCTATAGCTGGCACCATTTGGGCATTGATAAACCATCCCAGCCAATTGGAGATGATCCGCAGCGGTAAAGCTAAATGGCTAGACGCCTTCAATGAATACGCACGCTGGATGGCCCCTATTGGGATGGCCCCTCGTGTAGTGGTTAAAGAGGACACCATTGATGGCATTACGCTGCAGCCCGAAGATCGCGTGTTCTTTATGTTTGGATCTGCTGGACGTGATGAAACCCATTTCTCAGCACCTGATACTTTTGACATTTCGCGCAGCACACAGCCTGCCATCAGTTTTGGTGCTGGACCACATTTCTGCGCTGGGGCCGCAGCTGCAAGATGCCTTATCAACGAAGTCGCCTTGCCGTTGGCGTTCGAACACCTGCCCAATCTTAGATTGCTAAAACCTGTTCCATACAAAGGCTGGGCCTTCCGGGGCCCAACAAAAATGAGTGTCGCGTGGGATAAGTGAGACAAGGAGTTGCGATCCGCACCTCTTAACCCCATATCTAAGACATGTTGAAACTCACCCCAATTCTACTTGCCCTAATCTATGGCCTAGCAATGTATCGCTTTTCTGCATGGCAAACGGCAAAGCGTTTAGATGAACAATCCACGGTCTTGAATGACCCCATGCTAGGTCAATTAAGTGATCAAATGGCCTGTGCTTTGGATTTGCCCAAAATTCGCGTGCATATTTATGAGATTGACCAGATCAACGGCTTGGCCGCGCCAGATGGGCGGATTTTCATCACACGTGGCTTTTACAAGAAATTTCAAAACGGTGAAGTTAGTGCGGATGAACTAGCTAGTGTCATTGCGCATGAATTGGGCCACGTTGCCCTTGGTCACTCACGACGTCGCATGATCGACTTCTCAGGTCAAAACGCGCTACGCTCGATGCTTTCGATGGTTCTGGGACGTTTCATACCGTTCGTAGGCGTTTGGATCGCCAACATGCTAACATCGATGCTAGCTGCCCGCTTAAGCCGTTCCGACGAATACGAGGCAGATGCATATGCCGCGGCCTTACTCACCAAATCAGGCATTGGCACATCAGGTCAAATTTCACTATTTGAAAAGCTGGACGCTATGAGTGGTTCAATGAACGGTCATGCACCAGCATGGTTGCTTAGCCATCCCAAAACAAGCGAACGGATCGATGCGCTAAACAAACTGCAAAATCGTTGGGGCAAATCGACCAAATAATCGCTTACAGGACTTTGTATTCAGCCTTCTGACGTCCGCTCCAACGTACTGTGACCACAAACCCCTCGTCGGTTTGCGTCTCTTCCAGCACGACCTCATTTGAGAACAGCCAAGCGCGTTCGCGCCCTTTTTCAAACGACAAGGTCAGATCTTCAGTGATCAATGCACCTTGCAATGCTTCGGCAATCGCTTCCATCAATACTTGGGTGCCAGCACCACTTATTGCAGACGTCGCATAAACCATTTCGTTGCGTGCAGCGCGGGTTTTCACCGCTTCAGCAGCCTCATCATCCAACGCGTCTAGCTTGTTCCAAACCTCAAAGGTTGGGCGTTCCGCATCAACACCCAAAACTTTCATGATCTCGCGGACGTCTCTGGCTTGTTCTTCAGACTCCGGGTGGCTGATGTCACGCACGTGACAAATCACGTCAGCAGCAAGTACTTCTTCCAAAGTCGCACGGAAGGATGCCACCAATTCAGTAGGCAGGTCAGAGATAAAACCAACTGTATCTGACAAAATAACTTCGGGTCCATCATCCATAATCCAACGTCGCATAGTTGGGTCAAGCGTAGCGAACAACATATCCTCCGCCATCACATCCGCACCCGTCAAGTAGTTAAACAACGTTGATTTACCTGCGTTTGTATAGCCCACAAGAGCCACAATGGGATAAGGAACCTTCTTGCGTGCTGCACGGTGCAGCGCGCGGGTTTTAACCACTTTATCAAGCTGACGGCGCAAGCGCACTAATTGGTCATCAATAGCACGACGGTCAGATTCAATCTGCGTCTCACCTGGTCCTCCAACAAAGCCCAAACCACCACGTTGACGTTCTAGGTGGGTCCATGCCCGTACAAGACGTGTACGCTGGTAGGTAAGTGCAGCCATCTCGACCTGCAACACACCTTCACGGGTGGCCGCACGTTCGCTGAAAATTTCAAGGATCAGACCAGTGCGGTCCAAGACCTTCACACCCCACTCTTTTTCAAGATTGCGTTGTTGCACAGGCGTGACTTTACCATCAATCAAAACAAGATCGATCTCTGCCTCTTCAAAAACGTCATGAAGCTCTTTGATTTTGCCCGAGCCAAATAATATTCCTGCATGCGGTTTGGGCAGCCGCACGGCATCACTGCCGATTACGTCTAGCTCACTCAAGGCATTTGCTAAGGAAACCGCCTCTGCCAAAGACAGGGCCGCATTACGGCGAAGATGATCTGATTTAATATCAGGATGAAGCACCCACGCGCGGGTCAATACCGGCCCGTCAGTGTTATCTATCTGGAATTGCTCTTTGCTCAAGCTTGGTCTTCGCCCTCATATAGGCTGATTGGCTGGCTTGGCATGATGGTCGAAATCGCGTGCTTGTACACAAGCTGAGATTGACCGTCGCGACGCAATAGCACGCAGAAGTTGTCGAACCACGTAATGACGCCTTGCAACTTCACACCGTTGATCAGGAAGATCGTTACTGGGACTTTGGTCTTACGTACGTGGTTCAGGAACGCATCCTGTAGGTTCTGTCTATCCGAAGCCATTGCATTTTCGCCTTTTTTTTAAGTTATCTGCGGACCAAATCACTCTTTGTTATATTATGGATAAGGATTTGAGGAGTTTCTAGCCCCAAAAACGGCCTTGGCACCCCTAATTAACCTGCAACTAGCTAGCCGCGCCACAAATCCGGCGTCAAAAGCGCAATAATCGCGAGTGTTTCAAGTCGTCCAAGTACCATTGCACCAACAAACACGGACTTTGCAAAACTGTTCAGTTCGATGAGGCGGATAGGTGTATCGCCACCCATTTCTAGCAATGGACCTGTTGTTGACAGGCTTGCGATTGCCATCACGACAGACTCCTCAAAGGATGCACCAGATGCTGCCAGTAAGATTGTGACCACTGCTAAAGACAACGCAAACAGCATGAAAAAAATCCATGCAATAAACGCTCCGTTTTTTTGCAAACGCTGTGCCATTGGGCCTGCATTGCTAACGGATGAAGGATGAACCAACCGTTCCATTTCACGGCGGCCATTGCGATACAGCGCAAAGACACGCAATAATTTCACGCCGCCAGCAGTCGTCGCGACACCCCCACCGATTAAGCACAAGCCCATCAGAATAAGACCAGGAGTTGCAAGGCCAGACCATTGCTGAGCATCACCCCATGAATTGCTTAAAAATCCGGTTGTCGTTAAAAACGACATAACCGTAAACAATGCACCCCAAAAAGCATGCCCTGCATCCATCAACGTCGTCTCAGCGGCAACGTCGTAGGACGCCAACCAATGGCGTAAGAACAAGACTGTGGGCACGGCAACAACTAGGGCGATTCCAATCCGAAACTCCGGATCTTGTGAAATTCCCCCGCTTTCGCTGGTGACCGTATCACCTGAAAACGTCAGTCGCGACAGAGCAAAAAGCATAAACAAAACCATCAGTACTTCACCGGTGAAGCCAGACTCCCCCGTCAATCCACCAACTGGTGAGATGCCCGATGTCGCTAAGATCGACATGGCGTGGCACAAAGCTACTAATGATTCATCTCCACTCACCCAAAGGAGTGCCCAAAGAAGCCAAGTAAGTCCAAAATAGATCGGGAATAATGTCGCAACGATCTTGATCAATTTTAGGCGGCCTTCGCTTTGCCCGACTTGCCCCTGCCCTAATGCACGTCTTCCAGGTTCTGCGCGCGCTGTAATTTCGAAACCACCCAAATTCAAAGGCGCGAGAATAGAAGATGCGGCCACCCACATGATTAAACCACCCAACCAGCCGACAAGTGCGCGCCACAAGTGGAGTGGTCGGTTCAACCGCTCTGGATCATCGAACAGTGTTGCGCCCGTCGTTGTGATTGAACTAACCATTTCTATATAGGAGTTAAAGAAACTAGTGGTTTGCAGAGCTTCATGAAACGGAATGGCCAAAACCAATGGAAGAAACACGAATGTTGAGAACAAAGACATCAAGGGCCCAAGTGCTCCGTGTCCGGGCATACGCCCATGATGGGATATTGCGATCAAAACAAAAATTATGATCCCAAGCAAACCAGAGTATAGAAAAGCTCTGCCAGTCACCAATTCACGTACCACACCGGCATAGCCGGCGGGTATTAACATCATGATTGATGCCAGGCCAAAAACCAATAGAAACAAGGGTAAATGGAACAACTGCTCAATAAAGCCAAGCTTCTGTTTCATGTTAGAAAAAATCGATTGAAACTTGCATCAGCCGTTCCACTTCTGAAACGTCTTTGGTCAATGCAAAAAGGGCAATAACGTCCCCTTCGTCGATACGCGTACTGCCTAAGGGACGCGTAACGGTGCCACCTTTGCGTACGGCCCCAACAAGCACACCCTCAGGGAAGTCGATGTCAGCGATCCGTTTGCCAGCCATCGGCGAAGTTGAAAGCACTTCAGCCTCGATAACTTCGGCCTCAGCATCGCCGATGGAATATACAGCACGTACACGACCATGACGGATGTGACGTAAGATCGAGCTGACGGTTGTTGCACGCGGATTAATGTATGCGTCGATCCCAAGCGGCCCCATCAAGGGAACCAAAGTTGGGTCATTTATCAGGGCTATTGCGTAAGGGCAGCCTTCAGATTTAGCTCGTACAGCCGCTAACATATTGGTTTTATCGTCGTCTGTTACGGCCAACATCGCGTCCGCACGGCTAACCCCTGCTTCAGTTAACAAAGCGACGTCCAAGCCATCCCCATGCAGCACAATGGTACGTTCCAGCGCTTCGGCAGCGATTTCCGCCCGTTTACGGTCTTTTTCAATTATTTTCGCGCGCACACGGTTGGCACGGGATTCTAATTCAGAAGCAACTGCCAACCCAACATTACCGCCACCGACCATGACGACGCGCTCCTGTTTTGCCATACGCTTGCCAAACACTTCCATCGTGCGTGGAACATCGTCGACATGCGCAAATACATAACATTCATCACCAACAAACAATTGATCACCTGCATTGGGCGCAAACAACACACCCTCGCGGCGCACACCAACAACAACTGCACGCAATGTTGAAAACAGGTCTGTCAACTGACGCAGTGGTGTATGAACCACCGGGCATTCTTCTTCGATCAGAATACCCAGCAATTGGGCCTGCCCATCTATGAAACGCTCAGTATCAAATGCGGCCGGCGCGGAAAGCCGCTGCAACGCCGCAGCAGCAACTTCGCGCTCTGGACTGATAACCACGTCGATCGGCATGTGTTCACGGCGATAAAGATCGGAGTAAATCACATCCAAATACGACTGACTGCGCAAACGAGCGATCTTACGATTAATTCCGAAAACAGAATGTGCGACCTGACAAGTGACCATATTTACTTCGTCAGATTGGGTCGCCGCGATGATCATATCTGCGTCGCGCGCACCAGCACGATCAAGGATATCAGGATAGCTGGCAAAGCCTGCAACCCCTTGAACATCAAGTGAATCTGTTGCGCGACGAACCAATTCTGGGTCTTGGTCGACAACCGTTACGTCATTGCGTTCTCCAGAAAGATGTCGGGCGATTTGCCACCCAACCTGACCTGCACCACATATGATGACCTTCATGAGTTCATCCTTTGACCTTTTGTCGTAGTTTGGATCATTGGAATGACAGAAGGCCCAAGTCGGGTCAATTCAATTAGCGAAATATCCCGACTTGGCATTCTCTGGTACCTATTCGCCATCACCTTTTTCAACATGTGCGATGCGCGCACCAGCTTTGGCAGAGGTAACAACACCCAATGACTTAAGTTTACGGTGAAGCGCGCTGCGCTCCATCCCAACAAAGTTGGCCGTGCGACTAATGTTGCCACCAAAACGGTTAATCTGTGTCAATAGGTACTCGCGTTCGAACGCCTCACGAGCCTCACGAAGTGGCAAGGTCGCCAATGCACCCGATAGAACGACCCGGCCTTCCTCATTGCTGCTTTCTTCTTCATCCCGCAATTCACGGGCCTCAATTGGACCACTGCCATCACTAAGGATCAGGACACGTTCGATAAGGTTTTTCAACTGACGCACATTGCCTAGCCAAACCATCGTTTGCATCAGGGCAGACGCATCGTCACTCAACGCGCGCAAGGCTAGACCTTGGTTTGTGTTGCATTCCTTGATGAAATACTCGGCCAATAGCGGAATATCCTCACGGCGATCTTCAAGTGAAGGAACCGAAATTGGTACGACGTTTAGACGGTGGAATAATTCTTGGCGGAACCGTTCAGCTTCGATCTCGACCTCAAGGTTACGGTTTGTGCTAGAGATCACACGCAGATCAACGCGCACGTTCTCTGAACCGCCAACACGCAAGAATTGTTGGTCAACTAAAACGCGCAGGATTTTGGTCTGTGTGCCCAAAGGCATATCCGCAATTTCATCAAAATAGATGACGCCACCGTTGGCTTGTTCCAGCAACCCTAGTTCCATTCCAAGATCTGCGCCCTCACGGCCAAACAACATCTCTTCCATTTGATCAGGGGTCACCCCCGTACAGTTTACAGTAACAAAAGGTGCACTTGCACGGTTAGAATTGGCATGGATGTAGCGTGCTGCCACTTCTTTGCCACTGCCGGCTGGTCCACTTAGCATAACGCGACCATTTGATTTCGTCACTTTGTCCAACTGGCTAATCAACGTACGAAAAGAGGCTGAGGCACCAATCATTTCGGATTGAACACCATCTTGGCGTTTCAACGTTTGGTTCTCACGGCGTAGTCGGCTGGTTTCCATAGCGCGACGGATAACCACCAAGAGTTGGTCAATATTAAATGGTTTTTCGATAAAATCGTAGGCACCCTGCTTAATCGCAGCCACCGCAATTTCAATATTGCCATGGCCTGAAATGATAACAACAGGCACATCTGGGTTTTCGCGCTTAACCGTTTTAAGAATATCAATTCCGTCCATACGGCTGTCTTTTAGCCATATATCAAGGATCATCAGCGCAGGAGGCTCAGCATCAATTGCCGCGATCGCATCATCAGAATTTCCAGCCAAGCGCGTTGTAAAACCTTCGTCTTTTAAAATTTCAGAGATCAACTCGCGGATGTCACGTTCGTCGTCTACAATCAGAATGTCGCTCATGGGTTTATATCTCTTATTTATTGATCGCTGCTGCGATGTCTGATGGGGCCAAAAGAAGTTTAATAACCGCCATAGCCCCGAAATGATTTTGACCGTCAAAAACAGGTGCGTTTTGCAGCTGTAAAGTTCCACCGTGTTCTTCGATAATTTTTTTAACAATTGGCAAGCCAAGGCCCGTGCCTTCGCTACGTGTCGTAACATAGGGTTCAAACAAACGTGCACGGTCTTCAGGCAACCCAATACCATTATCTGCAATTGTGATGCAGGCATGGCCATCGACGTTGGCGACCTCGACAACAATCTGTGGCCGCAAATCGTCTGGTGCACCCTTTTTGACCAATGAATCGATTGCTTCGCCCGCGTTCTTGATCAAATTTGTCATCACTTGAGAGATCATCGTATCGTCAAACTCAGCCATCAAAGCGGTTTCCGCACCTGTCAGTTTAATTTCAACATCCGGTTGACCAAGGCGCTGTAGAACAACTGCATCACTAACCAATTTAGCCAAATCATGCGTCTTACGATCAGGTTTTGGCATCCGTGCGAATTTTGAAAACTCATCAACAATGCGCCGTAAATCGCCAGTCTGACGAATGATCACACCTGTCATCTGCTCTAGATCGTCGCTTTCGTCGCCAAGTTTTGATGTAAACTTACGTCTAATCCGTTCAGCACTCAGTTGAATGGGTGTTAGCGGGTTCTTGATCTCATGCGCAATCCGGCGCGCCACATCACCCCACGCCGCCATTCTCTGGGCACTAACCAAATCAGTCACGTCATCAAAGGCCACAACAAAACCTTCAAGATTGCCTGATTCATTACGACGTGTCGCCATGCGCACCAACAAGTTCTCTAACTGCCCATTGCGGCTAACTTTAATTTCACTTTGTGAAGCTTCTCCAGGACCACTGCGCAAAACTTCAAACAAAGGTCCAAATTCAGGTACAGCCACAGCCAATGGCACCATTTGCTGGTCTTCATGCCAATCTAACAATCTGGCAGCAGATTTATTTACAAAAGCCACACGACCATCAGGATCCAAGCCGACAACGCCAGACGTTACAGAGCTTAGAACTGAGTCAAACATCCGTCGACGGCGTTCAATTTGGCCTGTGTTGTCCAACAAGGTTTCCCGCTGGCCCTTAAGCTGGCGGGTCATTTGGTTGAAATACCGGCCCAGCATCGCAATCTCGTCATCGCCATCTTCTTCTCGGACCTGAACATCCAGATCCCCTGCCCCAACTCGCTGCGCGGCTCCTGTCAGACGTCCAACAGGACCAGACAGACGTTCAGCAAAACCAAGTCCTAGCCAAACGGCACCAAGGATCAAAATGACAGCAAACGCCAAATAAAGAAGACCAAATTCAAACAACCGTTTGCCACGGTCACTTTCAAGTTGCTGATATAACCGGACAGTTTTTTGTGTCTCATCCAATAGAGATAGAATTTCACCATCTACGTCACGCGTTACGTATAAATATCGATCTGGTGAGCTTTTTAGTGGAACCAAAACCCTAAATTCATTGATGAACCAGTCCTGAATAATCGCCAAACCTGTCTCACGCGCAACTGCCATCTGTCTCGCGTCAGGTGGCTCAAAATCAAACAAATAGGAACGATCACCACGTGCCCGAATAGACGCGGTTCCATCAACCAAATATGCCTCGCGCAGCCCACGTTGGATTTTACGTTGCTCAATTCCTAGCAACTCGCTGTCGCTTAACTCAACACGCTCGACCCGAACGATATCCATGCGGGCGGCCAGAGCACGAGCATCCTCGATCAAACCTTCACGTTGTTCTTGCTCATAAGCTTCTGCCGAAGCGAGTGAGAACCCCACAACATTACGAACACGTTCAGAAAACCAGCCCTCCAGCGCAATGTTGATTGTCAACATTGCAAACACCGCAACAACTACCGTTGGGAATAACGCAAGGGCTGCAAAAACTGCAGTGAGCCGCAGGTGAAGCCGTGACCCTGCAGATTGAGCACGACGCGCTGCAATAATGCGAGCCACCTGGGCCAAAACCAGCGCAGCAATTATAAGTATATAGACAACGTCAGCGAGTAAAATGAGCCTCAGGGAAAGATCACTCGCCCCCTGATCCAGTGGCCCTAAGATCAGGAACGTTGCCAGAGCCAAAAATGGCCCCAAAACAACCAATCCAGTTGTCGCGTAACCACGGGCGCGACGTTGCCTGCGCAACTTACGCAGTGTGTCTGCCCAAGGAGTTTGTCGCATTGGGATTGCCACGTGACCCTGCCTAGTTAATGCGGTAAATCAGGCACCCACCGCTACATCTCGTGGTTGATAACATGGGTGCGCTAAGAATGCCACAGGTTCTGTGGCTATTTTACATCAATTTTCGACGCCTTGTGACCTCAATTTTGAGCTCTGTAATCTTCTTGCGCAGCGTGTTTCGATTGATCCCTAAAAGATCGGCGCATTTGGCCTGATTGCCGTGTGTTGCGTCCAATGCGATCTCGATTAATGGCACCTCAATCTCGCGCAGAATACGGCCATATAAACCATCCGGGGGCAACATATCCCCATGTAGATCAAAATATCGCTGAAGATGACGCCCAACGGATGCACCTAACTTTTCAGTGTCTGTTGCGCCTCCGCGCAATGGGGCAAGATCCGGTTGATGACCCAACACTTGCTGCACTTCTGCCGCCGTAATTTCAGGGCTTCGGCTAGTAAGCCCCAATCGTTTCACGGCATTTTCAAGTTGGCGCACATTACCCGGCCAGCTGTAGGTGCGGAAAATTTCAGCCGCAGTCTCCGATAGGCTACGAATGACGCTGCCTGCTTGTTCGATCCGGCCAAGGAAATGTTCCACAAGCAATGGAATATCGTCGACCCGTTCGCGCAGTGATGGCACGTTCAAAGTTGCGCCACTTAGGCGATAGTACAGATCTTTACGCACAGTGCCATTTTCCATTGCACCTGTTAAATCGGACTGACTTGTCGCTAAAAACCGCGGCACATATTCACCTGGTGTGTCCATCATCCGCACGATACGCGCTTGTATCTCATCAGATATGTCTGCGATTTCGTCAATCAAAAGCGTACCGCCCTTAACCCGCGCTAAAACACGCGCCGGTCCCTCGATATCTTGCAACTCCGCCGACGTCACTGTCACGAAGGGCAAAGTGCGCCGATCTGAAAAGTCGTGGATCGCGCGCCCAATCAATGACTTTCCAGCACCACTTTCACCCCAAATCAGCACAGGTAAATCCGTGTTCATTACGCGGGCAACGACGCGGTAAAGCGATTGCATAACATCGGTTCGCCCAACCAATGGCAATTCTTCAGGTCGTTCTTGAGAGACTTCTGCAGGCGCACTGCGGTGTTGCCGACGCGACTCCAACGCCCGCGCTGTCCGCTTCATTAGATCAGGCAGGTCAAACGGTTTGGGCAAATAGTCGTAGGCTTCCGCCTCAGCCGCTTTTATCGCAGTCATGATGGTGTTCTGTGCCGAAATAACAATCACAGGCAAACCGGGACGGTCCTCCGCAATCTTTGGCAACATTTCAAGTCCATTTCCATCTGGCATAACTACATCAGTTATAACAACGTCGCCTTTACCTTCAGCCACCCAACGCATCAGCGTCGTTAGGCTGGAGGTTGCATGTACCTTACACCCTGCTCGTGTCAGCGCTTGGGTCAAAACCGTGCGAATGGTGCGATCATCGTCTGCGACCAATACTGTGCCGTCCATGACTTAATCCTTCTTTGTTTTGTTAAATGTCTGTTCTTTGCAGCGCGGTAGTGAAATACGGAAAATAGTGCGCCCAGGTACAGAAGAGACCGAAATCCATCCGCCGTGGTCTGAGATGATTTTGCTGACCAAGGCGAGACCAAGGCCCGTTCCATTTTCTTTGCCCGAAACAAACGGATCGAAAATATCATCCTTGATCCCCTCAGGAAGCCCCGGACCATCATCGATAATTTCAATTTGTAAAGGCAAAGAGTGGCCCGAACCATCAGCGCGTCGCAAACGGAAAGAATGTTCAAAATAGCTGTGCAAACGGATTGTACCGCCTCGTTCGCCTGCAGCTTCGGACGCATTTTTAAGAAGGTTCTGAATGACCTGTAGCAATTGGTCTGGATCACCCAATGCAGCTGGCAATGAGGGATCATAATCTTCAATGATCTTCATATTTGCACCGAACCCCAGCAAAGCAGAGCGACGCGCACGGTCTAGAACATCATGGATGTTGACTGACTGCATTTCGGTGACGCTAAGGTTTCCAAACTGCTCAACCTGCTCAAGTAGCTTAACAATTCGACGGCTTTCTTCAACAATTAGATCAGTCAGTTCACGGTCTTCTGGCGCAAGGTTCATGCTAAGCAATTGTGCAGCCCCTGTAATACCAGCCAACGGATTCTTGATCTCATGGGCCAACATTTCAGCCATGCCTATCGCTGATTTCGCTGCCGACTTTACAGTATCATTCTGCGTCATTCGCCCCGCCAACTCACGCGGTGAAATCATGAGGATCATCTGACCCTCAGAACCAATCAGCGGTGCGATCTGTAAGGCACATTGCAAAGGTGCACGTTGACCACTGCCAACATCCACGTCGTTTACAAAAAGCGGTGTCCCGTTTTCACGGGCATGCGCAAAAGCTTCTTCAAGGGGTGCATCAATTGCAATCTGATCCCATAACGGTACCCCACACACATTCTTGGCGGAAACATTTAAGAAACCTTCGGCGGCAGAATTGATATCAAGGATTTTATCATCAGGCCCGATAAGAACCCCAGGTACAGGCAAAGATGCCCAGATATTTGGATCACTCATGCTGCGCCCTCTTTCATCGCTTCGGGGATCATCTTTATGACCTCACGTGCATCTTTTTCCATTAGAATTTTGCGTCGTAATTCAGCTGGCGTTCCAGCTGTATCCATAAACCAACCAAGGTGCTTGCGCGCCATACGCAGCCCCATCTTTTCGCCGTAAAAATCGATCATCGCCAAATAGTGACCAATCACCATATCCGCCAAAGCCTGCCCCGTTGGGATCAAGGGTGCCGGGGTGCCAAATAGAGCATGAGCAACTTCCGCAAGTAGCCAAGGGCGTCCTTGTGCACCACGCCCAATCATAATGCCGTCCGCGCCTGAGTGCTCAAGCGCCATACGCGCCGTGGCAATGTCGACAATATCGCCGTTCGCAATGACTGGGATCGAAACTGCTTCTTTGACCGCACTAATAGCTTTCCAATCCGCGCTGCCTTTGTAGAACTGGCACCGTGTGCGTCCGTGGATCACAACACGCTGTATGCCCGCAGCCTCGGCGCGGCGAGCGATGTCAGGTGCGTTTAGCAGGTCATCATCCCATCCAAGGCGGGTTTTAAGGGTCACAGGGACGTCTACGGCTGCGACCACAGACTCAATCAAGCTAAGCGCATGATCGGGTATCTTCATCAACGCAGAACCAGAATAGCCGCTGACCACTTTTTTTGCAGGACAACCCATGTTGATGTCGATCACCTTGGCACCCTGCGCCTCAACCATCTTGGCCGCTTCTGCTAATGGTTCGGGCTCACGGCCTGCCAATTGAACTGCTGTGCCCACGTGCCCTAGTCCCAGCTCTGCTTTCTCGCGGCTGCCCATCGTCTGGTTCAGCATATCGTGGCTGGCAATCATTTCAGACACGACCATGCCCGCCCCAAAGGACGAAACCAAATTACGAAATGGCAGGTCTGTGATTCCCGCCAGAGGGGCCAACATCACAGGTGGGTTTAGGGTCATTAGATTGGTCAAGGCGTGGAATCCTGTAGTGCTTAGTATGGTTTAACGGGTTTTGTTTAGCTCACTCAATCCATGCGCCGCAATCAGACGCTCAATAAACGACCTAACGCACAAAAAATAGGCATATATCCCAATATTTGCCACCAAGACTACAATTGCGTAAAGAATGGGAATGATGAAACGAACCAAAATATGAGCAATGCAGCCTTAATCGTTGCTGCTGGACGTGGAACACGTGCGGGTGGTGAGGTGCCAAAGCAATGGCGTAAAATCGCAGGTCAGCCTGTGATTGCCCATACCCTGCAAGCTTTTGCTGCGCACCCCGCGATATCCAGCGTTATCTTGGTACTGCATCCAGATGACCTGCACCTTGCACCAGACATCAACGGCTTGACGGTCACAACTGGTGGGGCTGAGCGTTCGGATTCGGTTAAGCTGGGCCTTCAGGCAATTCCATCAGGTACTAAAACCGTACTAATACATGATGTTGCACGGCCATGCGTGACGGACCAAACCATCACCAACATCATTGTTGCGCTTGAAACAGCCGATGGCGCTGCACCTGCACTTGCTGTGACAGACGCACTTTGGACTGGTGAAGGTGGAATGGTTACGGGCACCCAAGATCGCAACGGATTGTTCCGCGCACAAACACCGCAAGGCTTTAAATTAGACGCAATCAAAGCAGCCCACGCTGCATTTGATGGCGTTTCAGCCGATGACGTCGAAGTCGCCCGCGCGGTTGGAATTTCAGTTGCGATTGTGGATGGAGACGAAGACAATCTAAAGATCACCCTACCCGCTGATTTCGCGCGGGCTGAACAAATATTAGAGAGACGCAATGGACATTAGACTAGGCAACGGATTTGACGTGCACCCCTTTGGACCAGGCGATCATGTCACCCTATGTGGCGTTAAAATTCCGCACACCCACGGACTGTTTGGGCACTCAGATGCTGACGTTAGTATGCACACGGTGACCGATGCGATTTACGGCGCATTAGCCAAGGGTGATATTGGACAGCATTTTCCACCAAGCAACCCTCAATGGAAGGGCGCAGAAAGCCATATTTTTCTAACGCATGCGGTTGAGATGGCTAAAAGTATGGGCTTTTCAATATCTAACGTCGATTGCACCTTGATCTGTGAGTTCCCCAAAATCGGCCCACGCAGTCACGAAATGCGCGTTGAAATGGCGCGCTTGATGGGTATAGATCTGGACCGCGTGTCGGTCAAAGCCACTACATCCGAGCGCTTGGGCTTTACTGGACGGGGCGAAGGGATCGCCTGCATTGCAACTTGTACACTGGTGAAATTATGAAAATTGCAACAATGATCGGTACCCTTATGGGGATTGGATATATCCGTCCTGCACCTGGCACTTGGGGCTCGTTTGTTGCCCTACCTTGGGCGTGGTTGGTTCATATTATTGGCGGCTTCCCGCTTTTGCTCATTGGCACAATCACTGCGTTTTTTAAGGGCTGGTGGGCCACTTCCAAGATGACCGAAGGGTCCGACGATCATGACCCATCAGAAATCGTTGTGGATGAACTGGTGGGCCAATGGATCGCCCTGATGCCTCTATCCTTTGCAGCATGGAACAGCGACATTCCAATTCATGTAATGTGGCCTGGCTGGATCGCGGCCTTTGCCCTGTTTCGCCTGTTCGACATTTGGAAGCCATGGATCATCGGCTGGGCTGACAAACGTGGCGATGCGTTAGGTGTTATGCTGGATGATGTCATCGCAGGCATATTTGCAGCCATCGGCGTGATTGTTATGGCGGGTGTTGCACACAGACTGTTCATCGGATGAGCCTTGCAACTCAAATAATTGATTTAGCAAAACAAAATGGAATCATGATTGCCACCGCAGAAAGCTGCACTGGCGGCATGGTTATGGCAGCACTGACTGATGTCGCCGGTTCATCAGCAGTGGCTGAGCGTGGATTTGTCACCTACACCAACAATTCTAAGATGCAGATGTTGGGTGTTTCTGGTGCCACACTGGACGCACATGGCGCCGTCTGCGAACAGGTGGCCGCAGAGATGGCAAAGGGTGCGCTGCGCAATTCTGAGGCAGCCATGAGCGTTTCAATCACAGGCGTAGCAGGACCAGGTGGATCAGATCACAAACCCGAAGGACGCGTTTGCTTTGGAATTTCTGACGAGAAAAATTGCGTGACAGAGACTGTCGAATTTGGGGCGTTGGGTCGGTCCAATGTACGTGAAGCGGCACGCGATCATGCCATGCAAATGTTATTGAATCGCTTGTCCCAAAACGGCAGCATTCACAGCTAAATCCGACGTCGGTATAACATCAGTATTTTGTCGGTATCACGTAGGTGCAACCCTAAGAACCAACAAAACCTCACTTCGCACAATATTTAAGCAATCATGCTGTCACGCCGCACGATTATTAGGCACTCCCTTTATAGCCCTCATTTTAAGCGTTAAAATGTCATTTTGCTGCTTTTTCTCGCAAAAGTTCGTTTACGACCACCGCAATTAAACTGATTAAGATGGGAGAATAGATATGAACGGAGCTGATACAGCTTGGATCATCACAGCCACTGCATTGGTGCTATTGATGACATTGCCGGGCCTGGCCCTTTTTTATGGTGGCCTAGTACGGGCGCGCAACGTCCTTAGCGTCTTTATGCATTGTTATGCGATTGCATGTTTGATGAGCGTCTTGTGGTTCTTCTTTGGCTACTCCATTGCATTTGGTGGCGGCGACAGCGGTTACTGGGGTGGCTTGGACAAGATGATGTTGCTTGGCGTAACGTCAGACAGCCTATCGGGCACTTTGCCTGAGGTTCTGTTCTTTGCCTTCCAGATGACTTTCGCAATCATCACCCCTGCTTTAATCGTTGGTGCATATGTAGAACGTATGAACTTTGGTTTTGTTCTAACCTTCTCAGCCGCGTGGATGTTGTTGTGCTATGCACCGGTGGTTCACTGGGTATGGGGCGGAGGTTTCCTGGCTGACGGCGGCATCTTTGGTGAAACCGGCGTTCGTGATTTCGCCGGTGGCATCGTGGTTCACGAAACCGCAGGCATTGCCGCACTTGTTCTAGCTGTTTTCTTGGGCGCACGCAAAAACCAAAACACACCACCACATAACCCTGGCATGGTGATGATTGGTGCAGCCCTACTATGGGTTGGGTGGTTTGGCTTTAACGGTGGTTCACAGCTTGCTGCTGATGGCGGCGCTGCAATGGCGATCACAGTCACGCACATCTCAGCAGCTACAGCATCCCTGACATGGGCACTGTGGGAGCGTATCAAATTTGGCCGCGCCTCTTTGGTTGGTATCGTAACAGGTACAATCGCAGGTCTGGCATCCATCACGCCAGCATCTGGTTTTGTGGGTCCAGTTGAGGCCTTGATCATCGGTGCGATCGCAGGTGTTGGTTGCCAAGAAGCGGTGAACTTTGTGCGCAACAAATGCAAAATTGACGACACTTTGGACGTCTTCGCGGTGCACGGTGTTGGCGGTATATTTGGTACCATCATGATCGCAGTATTCGGTGCGGGCACATGGACCGCACAGATGGGTTCATTGGCCATTGTTGGTGTTTATACGATGGCTGTAAGTGTCACATTGGTAATAATCATCCGTTTGTTCATCCCTATCCGTGTTGACGAAGATACTGAAGTGAACGGTCTTGATCTCGCGATTCACGGCGAACGTGCTTACGACATGAGCAGCTAAACGCTGAGCATCATTAGATACGTAATCCGGGCCCCTAGTGGGCCCGTTTTGCGTTTAAGAGGGTTGTGAAGATATTTAGATCCTCGCCCTGCACAGCGGCCCACAGAGCATTAGCGACTTCTGATCCCACCAATCCGTTTGCCTTCTTCAACAGCTTTTCTTTGCGCATTGAAAGCGGCATGGGTGCTGCAAGATCATGGGTGACGGTGCGATCTTTAACGTCCGTTACGATGCGCACTTTGGATTGCATCTCAGATAGTGTTTCATCCCCGGTGACTGCTACTTTTTGCGCCAAAAGGGTAAGCGACTGATCCTTTACTGCATCATCATTATACTGCTCAATATCCCCTGTGTTGATCCCTGACAAAGCCATAGCAGCGGTTTGTGAATAGCTGAATTTACACTCAAGACCTGTACGTGGCTGCGCGATATTACACACAGTCAACCAACGTGGATGCGTGGTTACATGGATACTTTGGATCGTTTCAGTTTCAACGTTCACATCTGCCAAGGCCTCAAGCATAGCATGTAGGCCGTGACAACAGGCGTGGAATTTGTGGCTGACGGTTTCCATTTGCCATACGCCGAGCCCTAAATTTGTTGGGTTGTTCTGGCCGTGATGTGTTTCACTGAATCCAAGCGGGCCTTCCAATCCATCATCCACGGATGTCATCCCCGATAGCGCCCAAAGCGCCGCTTCGACACCGCAACGCGCGGCCAGCCCTGCATTCAATGGTTTGCCCATCGTTCCGAATTGAGATTTGAGACCTGCCGCCATTGTGCTGGTCAAACCAAGTGCCGCACGAATTTGGGCGTCAGACAATTTAAGCAACCGTGCCGCTGCAATCGTTGCACCGAAGGCCCCTGCTGTGGCGGTTTGGTGAAATCCGATTTGATAGTGATCACGACCCAACCACAGGCCAACGTGAACCGAAGCTTCGGTGCCGATCAAAGCAGCGTCAATTACATCAGGAATGGACCCATCAACCTGTTGCGCAAGGACTAACGCCGCCGAAACTACAGCTACAGATGGATGCCCTATATGCGCAAAATGCGTGTCATCAAAATCCAGCGCATGAGACAGCGTTCCGTTGATAAGTGCCACATTGGTAGGTGATCCTGTGCCACCACCAAAAATTTGGCACGGCCCCTCCGTTGCGTTTGCTGTGACGAAGCCATCAAAACTCCTCTCAGCTGCGCCCGCCAATCCGCAAGCGGCCCAATCTAAGACTGACAATTGCATGACATTGCGCGCATCACCGTTTGGTTGTGCGTTCGTAAAGGCGATCAGATCGTTGGTAAGGGTCATCTATGGCTCCGGTCAGATGAACGACCAAAGCGGACTTGCTTAGCCGTAAAGTGCGACAGCCCGCGCTTCGAACGCACGGACGACACGTTGCATCGCCTCGTTAAACACAAGGCCTATAATTCTCTGTAGGATGGCGTTTTTAAATTCAAAATCAACAAAGAAGATGACGTTGCACCCTGTTGGAGTGTCCTCAAACGCCCAATTGGATTTCATGTACTTAAACGGGCCATCCAAATATTCGGTGTCGATCTTCATTTCATCTGGAAACAGCGTCACATGGCTGCCAAAACTCTCGCGGAAGACCTTGAAAGAAATCACCAGATCCGCCTCAAGAACTATGCTTTGCTCAACCGGTGTTGTGGATCGAACGCGCGCAGCGGCGCACCACGGTAAAAACTGGGGATAAGATGCCACATCGGCCACCAGATTGTACATCTGTTGGGCTGTGTATGGCAGAGGGCGTGTTTCTGAATGTGTGGGCATAACTTTTTTGCATTTTAACATGGTTATAGTTTAAATCCATGTGTTACGAAACTCTTGCAAATACAAGGGGTGAACATGCCACAGCGTCCATATGTCATCGATCAAATGATCTCGGCCAAATCCATTGCGGCACGGATTGAAGAGCTAAGTCACGTGCTTCAAGACGAATTCAACGGGACCGATAAACTGGTTGTTGTTGGCCTTTTACGCGGCTCGTTCGTGTTTATTGCTGATCTTGTACGCGAATTGGATTTGCCAATCGAAGTCGATTTTCTGGAAGCATCCAGTTATGGTGACGGCATGAAAAGCAGCAGAGAAGTGCGTATTCTCAAAGACTTGCGCGGCGCAATTGAAGGGCGAGATGTTTTGGTTGTCGAGGATATCGTCGATACAGGTCACACCTTAAACCACGTCACAAAGATGCTTTTGACACGTAATCCTGCACGTCTGAAATCTGTGGCTTTGTTGGATAAACCGTCACGGCGCGAAGTGGATTTTCGTGCGGACTATGTTGGCTTTGATATCCCCGATGAATTTGTTGTGGGTTATGGAATTGATTTTGCTCAACGCAACCGGAACCTCCCCTATATTGGGAAGGTTCGGTTCAAGTGATCTAAAATGAATCGGTCTTAGCTACAGACGATTTCACGCATTACAGTATGTGCTTCGGCAACTTTGGTTTTGTCTTCACGATAAACTGCTGGAAATTCCATCAGATCAATACGGCCGTTCGTGCGTTTGATGTACTGGCGATACTCGTCTTTGATTTTGAGGCGTTTCACGCTGTATTGTACAGAAACTTTAACTTCCTGATAGTATCCGACGCGTGTCGCGCGTGACTCGTCTACAGCAGAGACCGATGCTGCGACAACAAATGAGATTGCCACTAATGGGGACAAAAAATGTTTCATAACATATCCTTTTAAAAGTTAACTAACTTTTGGTTAACTAAGAAAAAGGGCTAAAAAGCTTCCCCACTCTGACAAGAATGCAAAACTGCGGGTGAAAACCCACAAAAAAAGAGGCGCACAGCAGATGTACGCCTCTTAATTTTCAATTGGTTAAAGGCTTACTCGTTGCAAGCAGCTTTAACTTTTAGGTAATAACCTTTGCTCTTCTGGTGTGAGTGCTGGATGTAAACTAGTGCGTAATATACTTCTACCAATTGGCAACCACGGTGCTCCCACTTAGTGTGAGCTGCAGAGTGCAATTTCTTGTATGTTTCAATTTTCGCTGGAACCCAAACTCTGTCGTAGCAAGCGACAACTTTACCTTCTCAAGCCATTGCTGGCGCTGCGAAAGAAACCAAAACGGCGGCTGCTGTTAAAGTTGTAGTTTTCATAATAAGTACTCCAATTATAAATAGTGAGCTCAAACTAGCAGTGCCGTTAACCATGTCTTGTAAAAACTTCAGGTTTTGGCGATCTCACGTTCAAAAAATGTCAAGAAAGTGATGCATTCACGGATTTGTGTCGGAATGGACACCATTGCGTGAACCAAGTTAAGCTACTGGAACCGCTACTGTATATGATACGGAAATAATAAGTTGGTTTGCAATAAACTGTAAACTACAGATAGCGTCATTTCTTCCTATTTAGGCAACTGATTCCAAGTAAAGGCCGCAGTCAAAGCGTGGCAATGTCTCTCCCAAGCCTACGCGACTTTCAGCTAAAAGGTTTTTCAAAAAGCCAGAAAAAGCCTTTCCAGCCACTTAAGGTCGGAAACGCAGTTTGAATTTTAGTAGTATCAGGCGGAAAACCGCAAATTAACCATGTTTGGCCTGACGTGCCGCACGCAATTGCGCGAAATCATCACCTGCATGGTAGCTAGA
>Ga0209712_10000828_pt1 | contig 26702 bp, 28 predicted proteins | sample ArcOceMetagenome_FD_187443 | JGI IMG/M metagenome (GOLD analysis project Ga0209712, IMG submission 187443) | Marine eukaryotic phytoplankton communities from Arctic Ocean - Arctic Ocean - Greenland ARC118M Metagenome (SPAdes) (version 2) | ecosystem: Environmental > Aquatic > Marine > Oceanic...
TCAGTAGCTCCCAAGGACTGTCTTTATGTAGGAGACCATCTCAGAGACATTGATGCTGGAATAGCCGCTGGCATGAGGACTATAGCGGCAGGCTGGGGATATATAGAACATGGCGAAGATGCCAGCAACTGGAATGCCGACTATTTTGTGAGTGAATCAAACCAATTACATCAGCTACTATTTAACCCTTAAACCCAGGAAATTACTGTGTATTCTGCTAATGATATCGTCAATTACCAGCCATCTAAGAACCACCTAAAAGATCGAGTTATCCTGATCACCGGCGCGGGTGATGGGATTGGTAAGGAGGCAGCTATTGCCTTCGCAAAGGCTGGTGCCACGGTAATTTTAGCCGGCCGGACTCCCGCGAAACTTGATGCAGTTTATAATTTCATAATGACGCTGGAGTGCCCTGAACCATGCATATTTGCCATAGATTTAGAAGGTGCCAGCCACGATGACTACGTGAATCTGGCGGCTAGCATCGACGAACAATTTGGTCGTTTAGACGGGTTACTCCACAATGCGGCAATCCTTGGACAGCGTACCCCTCTGAGCAACTACTCCAGTGAGCTATGGAACAAAGTCATGCAGGTAAATTTGACGGCACAATTTCAGATGACTCAGTGCCTGATGGCCGTCTTGGAAAAATCAGCCGATGCTTCGGTCCTGTTCACGACCTCTGGTGTCGGGAGAGTGGGAAGAGCATTCTGGGGCGCGTATGCGGTCTCCAAATTTGCCATAGAGGGAATGGTGCAAACATGGGCGTCGGAAATTGAAGATCTAGGCTCGGTAAGAATAAACGCCATAAACCCCGGTGCAACCCGAACAAACATGCGTGCCCAGGCGTTTCCTGCAGAAAACCCTTATGACCTAGCAAGCACAGAAGACATAATGCCAGCGTACCTCTACTTGCTTGGGCCCGACAGTAAAGACATTAACGGTCAATCTATTGAAGCGCAGATTCGTAAACCATAGATAAAGCGCTTACCGCTCAGTATTACCGCGAGCGCGGAGCTTCTTTTCTTTGCGCTCTCGAATATCTCGCAATACATTTTTCTCACTAAACTTGGGTGGCTTCATTGCTACAGCACGAAATAATGACACGACTTGCTTCGGATCTAACTCAATAAAGTCTGAGCGCCTGACAATAGATGGCAACTCAATGGGGCCATAACTTATGCGCTTTAACCGATTCACCTCGACCCCCTGGGATTCCCACAGACGTCTTACCTCGCGAGTACGGCCCTCGCCTAAAATTACCCTAAACCACTGATTACTGGCATTACGCTCATCATTACTACGTGAGTGTTGTGCTTTAACCGTCTGAAATTTTGCCACGCCATCTTCAAGAATAACGCCTTCAGAGAGCCTCTGTATCATTGCTTCTGTGACTTCGCCATGGACACGCACCATGTATTCACGCTTTACCTCATAGGAAGGATGCATTAAACGATTGGCCAATTCTCCATGGTTTGTAAACAACAATAATCCACTGGTGTTGATATCTAACCTGCCGATGGCAATCCACCGCCCACGACTCACTTTCGGCAGCTTATCAAATACTGTTGGCCGGCCATCGGGGTCAACCGTAGTACATACTTCACCCTCAGGCTTGCTATACATTAAAACCCTAGGACTATCATCTGTCACCACTTTAACGGGACGGCCATCTACCAGAATCCGATCCTCTGGAATTGCTCTATCACCCAGCTTAGAGGTCGAGCCATTCACCGACACTCGCCCAGCAGATATCCACTTTTCTAGCTCTCGGCGAGAACCAAGACCCGCGGTTGCTAAAAGTTTCTGTAATTTTTCACTCATCGGATGCCACGCTGTTATTAGCAGATTTATTAGTCTGCTGGATTGGTAATGTCAGGTTAGAGGACGTGTCTTCAGACCCATCCTCCTGCTGATTCAGTTCAAATTCTGTATTATCGGCAGACGCTAAATCATCGTTAGCTGCGCTTGATATTTCCGTTGGAGTGGCCGCTAACGCTAGCTCCAAGTCAGGATCTAACTCAGAGAAATCTTTGATATCACCCAGAGTTGGTAAGTATTCCAAACTCTTAATATTAAAATAATCTAAGAATTGTTTAGTGGTTGCATAAAGCGCCGGTCGACCCGGTACGTCGCGATGTCCAACGACTCGCACCCAGTCTCTTTCTTGCAGCGATTTAATAATATCTGAGCTCACTGCAACACCTCTTACCGCCTCGATATCTCCTCGCGTTAAAGGTTGGCGGTAAGCAATCAATGCAAGAGTTTCAAGCATCGCTCGAGAATAACGCTTTGGCTTTTCTTCCCACAGCCGATTCACCCATTCAGACAGCTGCTGCCTCACTTGAAAACGATAACCACTGGCAACCTGCACAAGCTCAAAACCACAATCTTGACAACCCGTCTGAATCTCTTCAATAGCAGCTCTTATTTGGTCTCGCGGAGGGCGCTCGGCTTCTTCAAATAGAGTTTCTAATCTAGCTATATCGATCGGTTTTCCGGCAGCCATAATAGCGCCTTCAACAATTTTTCTTAACATATCTGAATTCATGATGACCTTGCTTTAACGTGAATAGCCCCAAAAGATTCGTTTTGCACTATCTCAACCAACGACTCTTTAATGAGTTCCATGATCGCCAAAAAAGTAACTACAACGCCCAAGCGACCTTCGCTTTCTTTAAACAAACTGATAAAAGGTACAAATTGTTTGTCACGAAGAACCTCCAGAACATGAGACATTCGCTCTCGAGTAGACAACTTTTCACGCTGAATATGGTGTGACTCAAACATTTCAGCACGACGCAGTACATCAGCCAATGCGCTCATCACCTCACGCATATCTACTTCAGGAAACTGACGCTCCTGAGTTCTGTCTGGCGACTCAGCCGTAGCTTGATGGATGTCGCGCCCAAGACGCGGTATTTCGTCAATATCTTCGGCTGCAGCCTTAAATCGCTCATATTCCTGCAAGCGTCGAATCAGTTCAGCACGTGGATCACCCTCTTCATCCTCATCATCCACCTGACGAGGGAGCAAGATACGTGACTTTATTTCCGCCAGCATAGCCGCCATGACCAAATACTCTGCGGCTAATTCCAGATGGATTGTCGACATTAAATCAATGTAGCTCATGTACTGGCGAGTAATTTCAGCAACATTAATCTCTAAAATATCAAGATTTTGCCGCCGAATGAGGTACAGCAACAAGTCCAGAGGGCCTTCAAATGCCTCTAAAATAACTTCAAGCGCATCCGGCGGAATATAGAGATCTTTTGGAAGAGTAGTTAGCTCTTTACCTTGCACCACAGCAAACGGCATCTCCTCTTGCTGTGGAGTCAGTGGCGTAGCCGCTGTGACGCCAGCAGGCGACAAAATATAGCTTTGTACGGGTGCTTCGCTCGCCACTGTCTACCCCACTTTCACTTTGAAGATCATTATAACCAGATTAGTAGCTAGACACATCAGCATTGTTAAAAACTAGAGAAATCACCTGTACCCTGACGCATAATCTGAGGGCTTACATCAGTCATATCAACGACGGTTGTCGGCTCATGACCGCAATAACCCCCATCAACAATAGCATCCACATGACGCTCCATTGTTTGCCGTATATCGTAGGGGTCAGTTAGAGGGTATTCATCATTTGGCATAATTAGCGTTACGCTCATCATCGGCTCACCAAGTTCGTCAAGCAACGCCTTTACTATCGGACTATCTGGCACTCGAATACCGATAGTCTTTCGCTTTGGGTGCATCAATCGTTTTGGCACTTCAGCTGTTGCATTTAATATAAAGGTGAACGCTCCGGGCGTACTGGCTTTTAAAATTCTAAACGCGCTATTATCAACCTTGGCATAATTAGCAAGTTCAGAGAGATCTCGACAAACTAAGGTAAAGTTGTGTTGTTTGTCGAGCTGACGAATAACTCTAATTCGCTCCAACGCTTGTTTATCGCCAATATGGCAACCAATCGCATACACAGAGTCTGTGGGGTATACGATAACGCCACCACGGCGAACAATATCAGCAATCTGAACTATCGAACGCGCTTGCGGGTTTTCCGGATGTATTGAAAAATACTGGCTACTCAAATTTGACTTCTCCTTCCGCGTTAATCATTGCACGCATTGTCTCATAAGCAAGAGTTGATTTGTTTGTAACTACTCGTCCAATTTGATACCGAGAACACTAGGTTAAAGTCGACAAGTGTGGCTAGATCGATACAATAGGCATCCAAAACGCCAGTAGGTATTTCATGAGTAAATTGCAACACTCAACAGCAGATCAGCGCGATAGTGAAGTGAAGTCAAAACCTCCGAGTTTGCTTTGGAATTTGGTGTTCAATCTCATTCTGCCGACACTAATTTTGACAAAACTAAGCGGCGAACAGTTTTTAGGTGTCAAACCCGCTATATTGATCGCCCTAGCATTTCCTCTTGCTTATGGAATAAGAGAATTTATTAACCTGAAAAAGGTTAATTTCTTTTCAGCTCTCGGCATAGTCAGTGTTTCGTTGACTGGGGGCATCAGCCTACTTGAACTCGACCCTGTGTATATCGCCATCAAAGAGGCTGCAATCCCAGGAATGCTTGGTATTGCTACCTTGCTGTCCCTAAAAACGTCACAGCCGCTGATTCATACATTTTTACTCAATGAATCAGTCATGAATATGGCCAAGATTTCTAAAGCATTAAAAGACAATAGTGCGGAAGCCGCGTTTGACAAATTATTAGTCAATGCTTCCTGGGTACTTTCAGGCTCATTTTTTCTGTCATCTGCTCTCAACTATATCTTAGCCGTGGTTTTGCTTACCGCGGACCCTGGTACCGAGATCTTCAACCAACAGTTAGGTCGAATGACGGCTCTGAGCTTTCCAGTTATTGCACTACCCTTGACACTGTTTTTAATGGCTAATCTAGTTTACGTCTTCCGTGGGATCACTCGCCTAACGGGCATTTCCTTCGAAGATATCCTCAACGTCGAAACCGAGAAAAAATAACTATGTGGTACTCAATCGTAAGTGAAGATGTCGAAAATAGTCTAGCTCTGCGTAGCCAGGCACGTACAGCCCACCTAGCTAGACTGATTGCGCTCAAAGAGCAAGGTAGATTGCTAGTGGCAGGGCCCCAACCGGCGATTGATAACGTAGATCCAGGGGAGGCGGGTTTTACTGGTAGCCTAATCATTGCCGAGTTTAATAGCCTTGAGGATGCTCAGCATTGGGCGAAAGCCGACCCGTACATTGCAGCGGGTGTTTATAATGCCGTTACTGTTAAGCCATTCAAGAAGGTACTACCTTAACATCACGGATTTTTTTATTTAATCATAGTATGATTCTTAGATCACAAATATCGGTATACAGCCTTATGAAAATTTCAGCTTTTATTATTCTCTTGGTGGCATTGACAACAGTAAGTTGGTCCCTCGCTCAGGAGCTAACCAATACGGATATAGAAGCCGAGATCACTCTGGAGACAGTCATTCCTGAGACCGAAGATTTTGGCATCTCAGCGCCTAAAATCGATACGCAGCGGGTCCCTTTTGAGCCTCAAGTGCGCTATATTTCAGACGAATTTTTCGTGCCACTCCGGGAAACACCCTGCCCTCGATGTAAAATAGTTCACTGGGGAATCAAGTCTGGTGTTGTGGTTGACCTGCTCGACTTAAAGGATGGCTGGGGTTTAGTCTCAACTGCTAATGGTTACAAGGGCTGGATGGAAGAACAGTTTATCGCAAAATCGCCCTCGGGCAGACAGCAACTGGCAAAAAGCCAGTTTGCATTAGATGATGCTGCAGTCAGAATAAAGCAGCTTGAAGATGCGATAGTAATCTTCAAGAATGATATTGAAAATCTCCAACAAAATAATCAACAATTAGAGAACGATAAGAGAATATTTGCTAGAGAGTTTTCTGAGATGGAGGGAATATCTGCTGACCCAGTAGCGCTGAACCAGCAGAACCAAACTCTTGTCAAACAGAACCACCTATTACAAAGTGATAATGATGTATTAAAAGCAGAAGTAGAAATTTTAGAAAACGATAGTAGCAACCAATTCTTTTTATACGGTGCTCTTACGGTATTTTTAGCCGCTGTTCTGGTCGCCTTCATCCCCAAATTGAAGGGTAGAAAAAGACTTTCTGAATGGGGTTAACTGCACGCTTAAAAAATCCACTCACTAAAACCGAACCATTAAGGCCATTAAAAATGTCACGTTTTGTCCTCCTTATATTTTTAATCATCACACCACTGAAATTATTAGTAGCAACCGAGATGTCGGCGGTCAATCCTCAGGTCAAATTGAAGACGGAAAAAGGTGATATTGTTATTGAATTATTCCCTAAAAAGGCGCCCGTTTCGGTAGACAACTTCATCAAACATGTGAACAACTTTCACTATGACGGACTTATATTTCATCGCGTCATTAAAGGATTTATGATTCAGACAGGTGGCTTTATGTTTGATTTTACTCCACGAGAATCAGAGCGCCCACGAATAGTCAACGAGGCTTCTAATGGGCTTAAGAACGCGCGTGGGACCGTCGCTATGGCTCGCATGAGCGATCCTGACTCAGCTCAGGCGCAGTTTTTTATTAATCACAGTAGTAACGGGTTTTTAAACAGCAAGGGGGACAGTGTTGGTTATGCTGTTTTCGGTAAAGTAATCAGCGGCATGGACACTGTTGACGAGATTGCAGCGGTTCCAACCGGCGGATTCAGCATGTATCAAGATGTTCCAATAGAGCCTATTCGAATCCTCAGCGCTCATCTACTAAATCCTGATGTTTGGGTGGAAAGCCAAGATCCCGAACCCGCAGTAGCGGTATTTGAACGCCCCATACCCTTAAGGTAACCAAAGAATTTTATGACCGCACTCAGCATCAACCTAAACAAAATAAGTCTATTAAGGAACTCTAGAGAGGGTAATTATCCCAATGTCCTGCAGCATGCTCAGCTCTGTATAGACAATGGCGCCGATGGCATTACCGTCCACCCTCGGCCTGACCAGCGGCATATTAGACCCAGTGATGTTCGAGAACTATCAGCATTGGTACAACCTTTAGCTACGGTGGAATTTAATGTTGAAGGAAATCCATTTGCCCCTGCTGTTGACGACTATCCCGGTTTTATAGCTTTGGTTGAACAAACGAAGCCCGACCAATGCACGCTGGTCCCTGATAATGATAGCCAGCTAACGTCTGATCATGGCTTTGACTTAACGCAGTCTGGTAACACTCTAGAACCCATTATCAGACGTCTCAAGGACCAGGGAATGCGGGTAAGTCTATTTATGGACCCAGATCTAGAGCAAATTAAACTAGCTTCTGAGATTGGCGCAGATCGAGTAGAACTCTATACTGGCCCTTATGCTGCAGCCTGGGGGAGTGAAAGTGCCGAGTCACTATTTCATCAGCACAAAGAGGCCGCACAGCTAGCGACTTCATTGGGCATGGGCGTCAATGCTGGTCATGATTTAAATTTGCACAACCTCGCTAAATTTGCCTCGATTCCAGGACTCCTTGAGGTATCTATTGGCCATGCTTTTATCGTAGACTCGTTAACGATGGGTATGGCCAGCACCGTGCAGGCCTATAAGAAGTTACTTAACCAACATTAGTGGCCACCATGTCTGAGCATATGCAAGCTGCCAACTCCGCAGACTTTAGACACTCGAAGACACTCACACTGAGCTGCATAGGTGCTGGAAATGTGGGCTCTACGCTTTGCCGCCTGCTGTCCCCGCACGTCCAAATAAATCAGATCATCAATCGCACAGACGGTTCTGCAGGCCAAGCGGTCAAGTTTATTGGAGCCGGTGAGGCCGTTCGTATTAATGATCAGTCATATGCGGGTCTAAGGTGTGCTGATATTTGGATGCTAACTTGCCCCGACGACCAACTTCAGTGTGTCGGTGATGCTTTGCTCTCATCGGGCGCATTACAGTCAGGTAATATTCTGTTTCATTGCAGCGGCGCCACGTCATCAACTATTTTCACGAAAGCCGGGGAAATGGGCGTCAAGGTTGCCTCGTTACACCCAGTACATAGCTTTGCCAATCCTAAATCATCACTATACTCTTTCGCCGGCACCACTTGCGCGATCGAGGGTGATATAGCAGCGACACTAGGCTTATCCCGCTTATTCGAAAAAATCGGTGCAAGTCTCTTCTCTATTGATAGTGATAAAAAGTCCTTGTACCACGCTTCAACCGTCATGGCTTGTAACAATCTAGTTAGCCTTCTAGAACTCAGTAAGTTAATGTTAAATCAGTCAGGTGTGGACTCAAAAAACCCACATAATCCACTGCAAGTGTTAGTCCAACAAACCTTAAACAACTATTTTGATACAGATGCCCAGAGCGCTTTAACTGGCCCTATTTCGCGGGGAGATGTAAACACTATTAAGGCCCATTTAACCGCATTACACGGCGCACCAACTGCATGGCAACAGGTTTATGCTGGGCTTGGTAGCATAGCAGTAGACATATCCGCGACTCAGGGGAAGGCGTCTTCTGAAGATTTAGAGAAAATTTCTGAGTTACTTAAAGCAGCTACCAAAACCATCCCAGACATAAAAGGCTAACATGAATCGTATCCAGGCTTCTGATCAGCGCTCCGATAGCGCGGAGTATTTAAAGAAAAAAGTCTTCTTTGATCAACTTATCACCGTTTACGGTCGCAAGCCGGTCTTAGAAATACTCGATGACGAAAAGCTCGATATTTACCGGCTTCATCTTGCCGACAGTAACCGTGGTGGCGGTATTATTGATCAGATAAAGCAGCTGGCAGAACGGCGTAATATAGAAGTGCTGTACCACAATCGCGCGCAACTGGCGCGTATTTCACGCAATAGTAAACAGGATCAAGGCGTTGCTTGTGACATACACTGCCCAGGCTACCAGCCCTATGAACAAGCCATAAACTCTCTGACCGAAGGGGGTCCTAAAGTATTGATTGCTATAGACGGCGTCACTAATCCGCAAAATTTGGGTATGATTATTCGTAGTGTAACTGCCAGCCCCTGCTATGGACTACTTCTGCCCACCAAAGGGGTTGCTGAAATATCATCATTAGTAATTAAGGCCAGCGCAGGTACTGTTTTTAAGGGCACCATATTGCGCTGTGATAGCTTACCAAGTGCGCTCAAAAACCTGCAGCAACGAGGCTTTAAACTATGTATGCTTTCGTCATATGATGCGACACCACTGGCTGATATTGCTCGCGATCAATCGATAATCTATATTTTAGGTAACGAGTCAGAGGGCGTCAGTGAGAGTATCGCTTCGCTCTGCGACTATCGTGTTGGCATAGAAATGAACAATGGCGTTGAATCACTCAACGTAGCAGTGACGGCGGCTTTAGTCGCATTTAACGCCGGCTAATCAGCTGGTTCTTGGGTGGCCAGAGCCCATAACGGTGATCTTAATGCCGCGACTAGGGAAACGACTAGAGTGAGACTGGCAATAGTAATAAAAGTAACGCTCAAGCCAACTGTCTGGATTGCCACACCACTCGCCCAAGCGCCAAGAGGTGCTCCACCAAACAAACTCAACTGATAGACTGAGGCAGCTCTGGACCGCAGCGCATGTGGGACTTGGTTATGAAGAATAGTACGGCCTAAGGTCATCGATAACCCCGAGAAAAACCCCCACACATACACAACTGGAAATAGCACCCAAAGACTCGGCATAAAAGCCACTATACCCACTAGGCTACCGCGCCACAGAAAGCTGACAATCATCAATCTACCTGGGCGTTTAAACATTTTGGTACGCTTCATTACGCCAAGATTAGCGCTAACAATACCTAGCGTGAAGGTGATTTGTAGACTCGCATAAAGCTGGGGCCCTCCACCATAGCCCTGCTTGGCTATCAATGGCATTCCCACTAAATAGACGCCAAATGCTAGAAATCCTGTGGCAAAAACAAGAAAAATTAGATGTAACAGCGCACGGTTTTCAGCAAAAAGGTTAAAGCCTTTGCGAAGTTCGGCTAAAGGGTTTCTAGGCTCAATAACAGCTTCATTAAAAGCATCGGATGTCGACTTCATCAGTGGATGGCACTGTCGAATACACCAGGCACTGAAGGCGAACATACACACCTGCAATGCCAGTAATGGAAGTACTCCTACGTTTTCAATCTGACCGGCAAAGAAAAATCCAACACTCTGCGCCACAAACTGAACTGCAACGACCTTAGCAACAGCTTGATGCATCAAGCTCTGATCTGCATAGCCCAGTAAACTCTCTCGCGCCGGCTGAACAAACGCAGAAATTGTGCCAAAGCTTATGGCGAACAGTAGCATCACTGAGAAAGAAAGCTGATCTGTGGCGACTGCTAAAAATAGCAGTCCAACAGGTAACATATAGAGTGTATAAAGAAATGATAGCCAAGTCCCCCGATGACGGCCATCTGAGACCACCCCCCCCGGTAAAATAAATAGCAAGTTAGGTAACAACAATGCCATTTGCGCCAATCCTAATCGACTGGGAGATTGCTCCAAAACCCCGATAATTAGCCATGGAAAAAGGATGGTATGCACACCCATGGAAAAGTTACTGGAACCAATGGTCGCCAAATAATGACGAAAAGAAAAAGTTTGAGAAGTCACTTATTTGCGACGTTTGCGCAGTACCGCCAGTAGCCAGCCTATAGCAGCACTGAAACTCACGATCAGTCCAAGACCGATTAACATAGACATCAAGTTACTAATCATTAGTGATATTGGTACGTTGTAAACCTCAACCGCCATCAATAAAAAGGCAAGACACGCCAGCATCGATGCAATCCAGGTCGACCGCCGCTTTAGAAAACTTTTTGAAGAAGATTTACTCAATCTACTGAATATCCTGTACAGGTTAATGACATTTTGAAACGTCGCTTTACGACTGTGTCGACAAAAACGTTATGAACTCTGCTTCGTCCATGACTGCCACACCTAATTTTTCGGCTTTAGTGAGCTTTGAACCTGCACCTGGCCCAGCAACGACCTGGTTAGTTTTCGCAGAAACACTTGACGCGACTTTAGCGCCTAAGGCTTGAAGTGCATCCTTTGCTTCAGCTCGGCTCATAACCTGCATACCGCCTGTTAGCACCCAAGTCTGGCCTTTCAGGGGCTGTGAACTCTGGTTTGTTAAATCAATATCAAGCCATTTAACGCCCGCGTTGCGCAACGCCTCGATAATTGAAAGGTTGTCGGGGTTGCGAAAGAAATTAACAATATGTCGGGCAACCACCGGTCCAATATCATCTATCTCTAACAACTCCTCCACCGAAGACTGCGCGATTATTTCAATGGCACCAAAGTTATTCGCCAGAGTCTGTGCCGTCGCCTCACCGACCTCACGAATACCTAGCGCATACAAAAACTTTGCCAGCGTAGTCTGTTTACTGACATCAATTGCGGCCACTAGATTAGAGGCTGACTTTTGAGCCATACGCTCCAATCCAACCAATCGACTCTCATGAAGCTCATAGAGATCAGCGACCGAAAAAATAATACTCTCATCGACCATCAGTTCAACGAGTTTATCACCCAATCCATCAATATCCATGGCCTTTCGAGAGGCAAAATGTTTGATCGCTTCTTTTATTTGAGCGCCACAAAAAAGACCACCAGAGCAGCGCGCTACGGCCTCACCGTCATTACGTTGAACCGATGACTGACAAACTGGGCAGCGTTCAGGAAATATAATAATCTCGGCATTAAGCGGTCTTTTGTCTAAAACCACCTTGGCAATTTGAGGAATAACATCACCCGCTCTTCGGATAATAACAACATCACCAATCCGCACACCCAATCGCTCTATTTCATCCCGATTATGTAGGGTGGCATTACTGACTGTGACACCTCCGACAAAAACGGGTTCCAGGCGCGCAACTGGAGTGATTGCGCCAGTTCGACCAACCTGGAATTCAACACCTAGCAACTGAGTCATTTCTTCTTGCGCTGGAAATTTTCGGGCGATCGCCCACCTTGGCGCTTTCGCAACAAACCCCAGTCTCTCTTGTAGAGCTAATTCGTTCACTTTATAGACAATACCATCAATATCGTACGGCAGCTTATTGCGTCGATTCGCCAGCCGTTTGTAATAGTCTGCGCAAGCATCCACGCCGGTGACTGTTTCAACGTACTCATTAAGTTTAAACCCCCATCCACAGAGCGCTTGAAGCATACCTTGATGAGTGGTGGGTTTACTCTCAGCCTGATACTGACCAACGCTATAGGCACACATTTCCAAGGCTCTACCGGCGGTCACCTTTGAGTCTAATTGGCGTAAACTGCCTGCCGCAGCGTTGCGCGGATTCACAAAGGTCTTACCTCCCACTGCTCGAGCGGCTTCATTGAGCGCCTCAAAACCTGCCTTAGGGAGATATATTTCACCGCGCACCTCAAGTATGTCCGGAACATTGTCACCTTGGAGCTTCAATGGCACGCTCTTAATAGTGCGTACATTGGCCGTTATATCCTCACCGACACTACCATCACCCCGTGTTGCGCCATAAACTAAAATGCCGTCACGATACAATATACTAACCGCAGCCCCATCTAACTTTGGCTCACAGACATAGTCTATTTCACTCGTATGGTTGAGTCGGTCTTTGACTTTACGCTCAAAATCCTGAAGCTCAATATCACTAAACGCATTATCCAAGGAGAGCATCGGTAGTACATGTTTGATTTGCGAGAATGATTGAAGTGCCACACCGCCAACTCGCTGAGTTGGTGAATCCTGGGTAATAATATTGGGGTAGAGTTCTTCGATGCCTTGTAATTTCCGCATTTGCCGATCGTACTCACTATCCGGCACTGAGGGATTATCAAGAACATAATAATGATGATTGTGCTGATTTAACTCGGCAACCAGATTGCTGTATTCCTGCAAGGTAGTCTCGGGGATCAGCGCCATTAGGCTAACTCCCCTGGCTATTCATGATCATTTGACTGCTGAAGATTAGCCTTTTTTGCCCGCTGACGGTAATGATCTATGGTTTGGAGTGTCATCGAACTGCGGGACTCATCCATCACGTTTAGGGGCAATTTTTCAGCCATCTTATTAATCGCTTCGATCATTATCTCAAATGCACCGCTGGGGTCGTCTAGGTCGTCTAGCGCCATAAACAACGTCACACCTGGCGTAGTAATCTTAGACATAGTATTTAAATCAAAGGTGCCAGGATTTACTAAGTTAGCCATGCTGAATAATACTGGCCCCGATCCATCGTCACTAATATGGCGGTGGAAAATTTTCATCGCTCCGTACCGCAACCCTACCTCAACTGATACGGCTAAAAGATCTTCGCCTTTAAGCGTTTCGCCTTTGTTAGCCATTAAGTGCATTACTAAAACGTCCTGGGGAGCATCAGAACTTGTTTGTTTAACGACTTCAGGTTCTACCACCGGAGGCGCTAAGTCACTAAATTCATCATCACGACTTGCAAATATGGAATGATCTAAATCAAACCCCTGCTGCTCTGGCTGCTTAGAAAAGTTAAAATCACCCGTTCTAGTGCTAGATTTTTCGGTCACATCTAAATCATCCACTGATCTTGAGCCGACCACTCTAGAGCCACCGGAAGGAAACTGGCTATGATCTAGTGCATCATCAAAATCATCGGTGTCGGTGGACGGTTTAAATGTACGCGACGGCATTTGTAAATTCTCATAACGGTTACGCTTTATACGGCGCACTCCGTCAAGAACCACACCAATTAACACTAGAATAGCGACCGAAATAAGTATTTCCCTGGGACCAAAAAAATCCATATCAGACTCTTATGCAACAAATAGCGAGTTGGTCGTTAACATCATTTGTCATAGCTTATAACTATCCTCATAAAGATCAAATAATTAAGCACTGGCGAGTTCAGCCGCTTGGTCAACATCTACCGTGACCAACCTAGAAACTCCAGGTTCATGCATAGTTACACCCATCAGTTGATTGGCCGCTTCCATGGATATTTTATTATGGGTAATAAAAATAAACTGAACCTGATCCGACATCTCCTTAACCATTGCCGCATAACGTGCCACATTGGCATCATCTAAAGGCGCGTCAACCTCATCGAGCATACAGAACGGCGCAGGGTTTAATTTGAAGATTGCAAACACCATTGCAATGGCCGTGAGCGCCTTCTCGCCGCCTGATAGTAAATGAATTGACGCGTTTTTCTTTCCTGGAGGCCTTGCCATTAAGGTGACCCCAGTGTTGAGCAGATCATCACCCGTCATTTCTAAATAGGCATGTCCACCGCCGAATAGTTTTGGAAACAAGGCTTGAATATGAGTATTGACCAATTCGAACGTTTCTTTAAATCGAGTCCGAGTAGTTCGATCAATTTTCTGGATCGCAGACTGCAACGTCTGTAGTGCCTCTTCAAGCTCTTGGTTTTGCTTATCCAGATAGTCCTTGCGCTCAGATTCAATTTTGTACTCATCAATTGCCGCTAAGTTAATCGGCCCGAGACGCTGTATACGATTGGCGATTAGCTGTAATTGCTCTTCCCAATCAACAAGTTCAGCTTCCTCTGACAGTGCTTCTAACAGATCCGCTAATACTCCGTTTTTGTCATTTATCTGTTCTTCAATAGTGAGGCTGAGAGTACTTATTTCCTGAGCTGACAACCGCTGCGCCTCCAACTCAACTTGTAGATTTTGCAATTCCAGCTCTAGATCACCGCGTCGTTTTTCCTGCTCCCGAGATTCGTACTCTGTCGCTTCGACCTGCTTGCGAGACCCACTCAGTTCATCCTCTACCTTGAGCCGTGCTTCCAACTGCTGTTCTAATTGTTGCTTGTGATCATCGGTGGGGTCTTCTTTAATTTCAAATGCAACACGTAACTCAGCGCGACGCTCCTGAAGCCTCTCAAACTGTAATTCTAGGCGTAGGATTCCACCCTTAATCGAAGCAAGTTGCGTACTCAGAGAACTCTCACGCAGTGCCAGTTGCTGGCGATTATCGCGATGTTGGCGAGCCGTTTGGCGCGCATCATCAAGAGCCGTTCGCAGCGCATCACGCTGATTAACAAGTCCTGTTCTACGCTCCGTGTCGGAGTCCATTTTTTCAATCGATTCTTGCAAAACCACCCTTGCGGTAGCCAGATTTTCAGTTTCAGTGTAAAACTGCTCTCGAATCTCAGTCAATTCTGCGTCTGCCCGTGCCTTGCGCGCTTTAAACTGCTCAATTTGTACTTCAAAACCACTCAGTTTAGAGCGCAGCTCCGCATAGTTGCTCTGCTGTTCTTCAACAGTCTGAGAGATTTTCTGACGCGTTGTCTCAAGATCTCGCAAGGTTGAACTATTTTCTTCCCGCTGGGTTTCAAGGACTTCAATAGATGCGCTAAGCTCTTCAATCTGCTGGTCAATCGTGTCCAATTCCTGTTTCCGCTGGAGAACGCCAGTAGTTGCGTCTTTATCTCTAGCTACACGCGCCCAGTTGACCCCCAGCCAAATACCATCGGCGGTCACTACAGACTCATGAACAGATAATGTTGACTGCAAAGCAAGAGCCTCAACCAGTGAATCAGCAACAAACACATTGGCTAAAAGAGTCTTGGCGGAATTACCGTCCACCAGATCACTCAATAACTGCCCTTTTGTAGAGCTGAAAGAGTGTTTACCTCTATCCGGGCTAATGAACAACAATTCACCTTTAGTGAAACTTTGCATTAGCTCAACAGAGCTGGCCATATCATCAACCGCAATAGCTTGTAAATAACTTCCTAATACAGTTTCTACCGCAAGCTCCCAACCAGCCGTAGCCTTTAATTGATCGGCCAACCTCGGTTGCTTATCAAGACCGACAGTAGTCAGCCACTGTCGGTCGTCACCATCACCCATGGCCGCCTGCTGTAATGCTTGAAGCGATGCCTGACGACCTTTTAAGGTTTGTTGAGTGACACGCAGGTCGTCACACGCTGTGTTGGCTTGCAACGTACGATCACGTAATTCCTCAATCGCCAGACGATTCTCTTGCCGTTGGCAATCGGTGAGCGTTCGCGACTGTTCAATAGTATCAAGACTTTCTTTGATCGCTGACAATTCTTCCTCAGCAGGGCTAGCCTGAAAGCTAGTGGCTTCAGCCTCTACGCTTTGCTGTTTTTCTGTCAAGCGCCGCATCAATTGTTCAAGGTGCTGAATACGTGATTGCTGGACTTCAGCTTGCTGTCGTGGGCTGGCAGAATTTTGATTAAATTCATCCCATTGCTGCTGCCAATTTTTCATCGTCAGCTCAGCTTCTTCGAGGGCATCAGCAGAGACAATCTCAAGTTCACCGGCTTGCTTCAGCGCTGGACTTAACTCATCAAACTCTGCCTGCCAACCAGATACCTTGCTTTTGTCGGCCTTAAGATGTTCGTCAGTTTCTTGATAATTCCGCTCTGTTTGCTGGAGTTCTCTATCAATATCTTGGGCGCGCTGCTGGGCATGCTCAATCGCTTGCTCTATACGTGTAACTTCCCCACCAATTTTGTAAAACCGCGCTTGTACTTCGTTGAAAGCATCGCTTTGGTCGGTAAACTGCGTTCGCAATTTCTCGATACTTGTATCGCAATGACTGCGCTGAGTAACAATCTTCTCTTTCTCAATTTCAAAGCCACCAATAACGGCTTTGAGAGCCAAGGCATCTTGGTTATAACCTCGCCACTTAAGTGTCAATAACTCTGCACTTAATTGCCGCTCTTGTTTCTTGTATTCAGAGTATTTTTCAGCAGATTTTGCCTGTCGCTCCAAACGGCTTATCTGTCGTCCCAGTTCATCACGTATATCAGTTAACCGTTCTAAATTTTCCATAGTCCGCTGCATACGGCTCTCGGTCTCTCTGCGCCGCTCTTTATACTTGGAAATACCGGCAGCCTCTTCGATATAAATACGCAATTCGTCCGGCTTAGACTCGATCAATCGGGATATCATTCCCTGCTCAATAATGGCGTAGCTTCTTGGGCCCAAACCTGTTCCAAGAAATATATCGGTGATATCACGGCGACGACACTTACTGCCATTTAAATAATAGTTCGACTGACCATCTCGAGTCACTTTGCGCTTGATACCAATTTCATTATAGGCGGCATATTCACCCACAATACGTTGCTGGGTATTATCGAAAATCAACTCTACCGAAGCCTGGCCTACCGGCTTTCGGCCACCAGAACCGTTAAAGATGACATCTGACATAGAGTCACCGCGGAGGTTTTTCGCAGAGCTCTCGCCCATAACCCAGCGCACAGCATCAATGACATTTGATTTGCCACAACCGTTCGGCCCAACCACTGCACAGAGGTTACTGGGAAATTTCACATTAGTCGGATCGACGAAGGATTTAAATCCTGACAGTTTGATTGATTTAAGCCGCATATTTAGCCATTTCGAGGTTTTAGCCTAGCCGTTGGGCGCTGTTAAAGTCAGATTAGCATAATGTTAAGTTTACACATTATCGGCATGACAAAAAACACTAAATCAGTCATTTTATAAAGTTAGTTTCGAGAACTGAACACCACATCGAATTATTTTCGCTGTCGATCGATGGATAAACTGACGTTAACACCCTGCTCATTAAGCATAATAGTATCACTTACAGCTTCCCAATCACCCGCTTGAGGTGTTGCTGAGCCCGATAAAGATAATCTAGCCACAACCTTTACTCGGCTCGCAGTTGATAACTCTTGGCCTGCAACAAGCGCATCCATGTCCGTTAATAAGATGGTAGCGGGTAATTGAAATACACTTATCTTTTTTGCAGCTAAAGGCATTGGCGAACCATCTACTCTTAACACTGCAACAAACACTCTCTGATCTGGACTAGCTGGCACCCGCGGATCAATACTGACATAAGCAGAGACACTATGGCTCTGTCCGATAGTATTTGTCGTTAGACGCCCATCAGACGATAAGACGAGGAGGCGTTGCGCACCATCAATACCGGCTTGCAGCCCTTGAAATATCACGCCAGCGGGGTCCAACTGCTGCTGCGCGCGCCGCCAATAAGTAATCGCCAGACTGGGGTCATTATTAGAGAATGCCTCGATCCCTTTTAGCCCAAGTATCGTCTGACTCGTGGCATCTGCGGCAAACGCAGCATCAACCGCAGTGGTAACCCGGGGTGTAAACCGATTTCCCTCCAACAAAAACAGTGACTCAGCATACTGAGCCAATAAAAAACTATCAGCGGGTTCAACTTTAAGTGCTGCAGCGAAATATTGATTAGCACTGGCAATATCATCGTTACTGATGGCCCACTGCGCCAGCATTGCCCAATAATAAATATTTCTTGGTCGGCTTATCACCCTCTCTTTCAATGCGTCGATCAGCTCAACATCCCATTGCGGCGACGCTAAATTAATACTCTTAGAGCTTTGAGCTTCAATCAAAGCCGCAATTTTTTGATCGTCAATCGCCCCTATTTGCTGGTAAACCGCAATAGTAGCCAGCGGAAACGCAACCAGTAAAATAGGTAACAGCCACAATCCGCCGGCAAGATCCTTGGGCTTTTGTTGAGACTCTAATGTGGTGTTAGCCAGCAACAAGTACTCAGCCTCAGCCAGTAATCTTTTGAATTGTTGAGCGTCAATATCCCCTACATCCAACTGCCGCTGAAACTGCTCCTGCTGTTCTTTAAAGAGCCGTACATTGTCTTTTTCAGCTATTTTGGACTGCTCTTTGCCTTTGGCGATTGATGAATCTTTGTTGAAAACAAAGGGATAGAGAACGAATAAAAAACCAATGGCAATGAGACCCAGAATCCAAGACAGCATCGTTATTTATTTCCATCTTTTAGTAAGTCAGCAAGACGCTGCTGCTCAGTCTGAGTAGTATCTCGCTGAACCTGCGGAACGGCTTTAGGGCGACGACTCAGTCCAAAAACAATGGCCATCCCAATCAACAAAATTACTACAGGCGCCAGCCACAATAAATACGTTTTGTTATTAACTTGCGGGCGGTAAAGGATAAACTCAGAGTAACGCGCAGTAAGATACTGTTCTATCTCGGAATTAGTCATCCCAAGTTCCAATAGTCGTTGCACTTCCGCCCGTAAATCCTGCGAAATCGGTGAATTAGAATCAGCAAGATTCTGATTTTGGCATTTTGGGCAGCGCAGCTCCGTAATCATGGTTTGATAGCGGGCGGTGTATGAGGGGTCCGAAAAAACCACCAAATCAGAGGTGGCAATCACTGACCCTGTCGCTAACAAAAACATAACGAAGGCCAAGCGTTTCATAGCGCTTCAGCCTTTAGCTTTGAATGTAGATCAGCAAATTCGTTATCCCAAACTCGGTCATCAATGACCCCAACTCGACGATAGCGAATATTGCCTTGAGCATCGATAAGAAAGGTTTCTGGAGCACCATAAACCCCCAAATCTATCCCTAAAGACCCCCTTAAATCAAATATAGAAAAGGCATAGGGATCGCCGCGTAAACCCAACCAATCGAAGGCATCCGCGCGATTATCTTTGTAATTTAAGCCAATGATTTTGACGCCACTCTCAGCAAGCTGATTGAGTTTGGCATGCTCAATTCGACAGGCATAACACCAGGTGGCCCAAACATTAACTAAAGCCACTTCGCCAATTAAATGCTGCTCGTCAATAAACCCTTGCTCTGGGTCTAGCGCCTCTAATTTAAATACCGGGAAAGGCTCACCCACCAGGGCAGAGGGCAATTCGGTCGGATCACTATCCAAACCCAGTAATAGAACAACTGAGAGGACCACAAATAAGGCCACCGGAAGAAACAGCGCAAATCGAATCAAGCTGCTACCCCTCCAGCACTGGCTGCAGAGGTTAATCGATTTTTTCGTCGCCGATAACGTTTATCATTAGCGGCAATTAAACCACCCAGTGCAACCATCAAGGCGCCGAGCCAAATACAACGCACGAAAGGTTTCACTTGCGCTCTGATTGCCCAGGCATCCCCCCCGAGAGGCTCGCCCAATGAGACATAGAGATCCCGATGCAACTTACCATCGATCGCAGCTTCCGTCATGGTCTGCTCTGCCGCTTTATAAGTACGCTTCTCAGGCCACAGAGTGGTCACCAATTGATCCCCCTTGGTAACAATGACCTCACCACGAAAAGCGGTGAAATTGGGCCCATTGGCGGGCTTTACTCCGACAAATTGGAAGCTATAATCACCCAATTCTACGTAATCACCGGGGACCATTCGCACATCGCGCTGCTCATCGTAACTGGCACTCAGACCAACACCCAATACGCACACCGCCAAACCAACATGAGCAACTATCATTCCCCAGTAGCTACCCGTTAAACCTTTTAAATTAGAAACTTTACCGCTGACTTTTAGCAGTAAATCTTCCAAGCTCATGCTGATCACCCAAAAAACCAACATAAGAGTCACTACCGCACTTAGCGAATAACTGCTCCAGGTTAGCTGTTCCACAGCCAACGCGGGTAATAGCAACCCCAAAACCACACTAATGACGCCTGGAATTACACCCTTGCGGAGCATACCCATCCCATCAGTCGATCGCCATCGCGAGAAACCGGCAAATCCTAAAAACAGCATTAGCACCGTTGTGATAGGTACAAAGAAAAAACTAAAATATGGGGGGCCAACGGAAATCTTACCCATGTCCAGTACATCCGCCAGTAGCGGATAAAGCGTACCGACCAAAATCATAGCTGTAGCACTCACCAGCAAGACATTATTGATCAACAACATGGTCTCTCTGGACCATCCTTGATAGTCCGACGATGAACTCATCTGTGGCCCGCGTAACGCAAACAGGAGCAGTGACCCGCCGACCACGACAAACAAAAAGGCCAGAATAAAAATACCACGCTCTGGATCGCTGGCAAAAGCATGCACCGAGGTGAGAATACCCGAGCGGACTAAAAACGTACCTAGCAGACTCAACGAGAAAGTGAAAATAGCTAACAGCAATGTCCAACTGCGAAAAACACCACGCTTCTCACTGGCGGCAATACTGTGCATTAGCGCAGTGCCAACTAACCATGGCATAAAGGATGCATTCTCAACAGGGTCCCAAAACCACCAACCACCCCAACCCAATTCATAGTAAGCCCACCAACTGCCCAAGCAGATACCAATGGTCAAAAACATCCATGCACTATTGATCCATGGTCTCGCCCAACGTGCCCAAGCACTATCGAACTGACCACCAATCAAAGCGGCAATGGCAAAGGCAAAAGGTACTGCAAAACCAACATAACCCATATATAGCATCGGCGGGTGCACAATAAGACCAAAGTCCTGGAGCAGCGGATTTAAGTCACCCCCCTCCAGCGGCACCACCGGAAGAACTCTTTCGAAAGGATTGGACGTCAACAGTAAAAATAATGCGAATCCAACCGCAATAAAACCCAATATCGAAAGAACTCTGGCCGAGAAAACCAAAGGCATTCTTCGACTAAACAAAGCTACCGCCGCAGTCCAGCCAGCCAGTATTAGCGCCCACAATAACAAGGAACCTTCATGGGCTCCCCAAACGGCGCTCAGCTTGAAACGGTCAGGCAGCAACGTATTTGAATTATTTGCTACATATGCCACAGAGAAGTCATCATTAAGAAAGGCCATGGCCAAACAGGCAAAAGACAACGCCATAAACACAAATTGTCCGTATGCCATGGTCTGCCCCAGACGCATCCAGCTCTGGTACCCTTTGAAGGATCCCGCCATTGGCACCAATGTTTGACACACTGCCATACAGAGCGCAACGATTAACGCAACATGACCCAGTTCAACTGTCATAACTTTTCCGATTTTCGTTTCTGTTTGGCTTTATAAGCAGCGTTCATCGATTCAGCGACCTCCGGCGGAGTATATTTTTCATCGTGTTTCGCCAACACCTCCGAAGCCTGCAATACTCTATTTTGGTCAAGTCTACCTGCCGCAATTGCTGCCTCATTCTCTGCGAATAAATCCGGTAGAATTCCGGTATAGCGAATCCCTAACACTGCAGTACCATCGGTAACATCAAAGTCTACCGCCAGAGAATTGGGATCCCTGCGCACACTGCCCTCTACGACCATGCCGCCAGCGCGAATAAAAACATCTGCAGGAGCTTCACCCGACATGACCTGAGACGGCGTGTAAAAATAGTTAGCATTTTGCCCGAGCATATAGATTATTAATCCGCTAGCAATGGCAGAAGCAGCAACAATCATTACCACGATTTGTAACCGCTGTTTACGCAGTGGGTGCATTAGACACTCTCTCTACTGGCATTTTGGCGCAACTGCTCACGAGCAACGTCTTGAGCAATCTCTTCAATAACATGACGGCGCTGTAGCAAGGGATTAATAATCAACCATGCTATTAAGGCTAACGAGACTAAAACCGCAGTCCACACATAGATTCCATGGCCCGCCATATGCAACATTCCGCTCACGTTATCGAACTGAAAATTCACTATTCCGCTCCTAAATTCTTATGTGTAGCCTGTTTTACCAAACCACGTACCCAGCTGGTCTTTCGTTCGCGAGATAATATCTCTACGCGCACCGACAGTATTAGGGCCACTGCATAAAAACAATAAAAACCCAAGATCATCACCAACAACGGTTGGAACATATCTGGGTGCATGGACGGTGCTTCTGTAAAACTAATCGTTGCCGGCTGATGCAAGGTAAACCACCAATCCACTGACTTATAAATAATGGGAATATTAACCGTCCCTACCAACGCCAATATGGCACTCGCTTTATTAGCCACGTCTTTACTATCAAAGGCATACTGCAGAGCCAGCACGCCCATATATAAAAATAAAAGAATTAGCATTGATGTGACGCGTGCGTCCCACACCCAATAGCTACCCCAGGTAGGCTTGCCCCATACAGCACCCGTAAATAGAGCCAAAAATGTCAATACCGCCCCCAATGGCGCGGCGCATTTCATTACCATATAGGATAATTTCATCTTCCAAATTAACCCTATAGCGCCTGCGGCTGCCATCAAAAAATAACCTGCTAGTGCTAAAAATGATGCTGGTACATGCAGGTAAATGATACGGAAACTATTACCCTGTTTGGCATCTTGAGGCGCAAATGCCAAACCCCACACTAAACCGCTCACTAATAGCAAAACGGTCAATGCACCCAACCATGGCAGCCAGCGGCTTGTGGACTCATAAAACCAGCGCGGCGAGCCCATGCGATAAAACCAATTCCAATTCATAATCTAGTCCAAATCCTAATTAATCGTGGTCAGGCGTAATACACTTGCAATCGCCAAAGGACAAAGTGCAATAGCAACGGCCAGCATAGCACCCAGAATTGCCAACGGACCGCTCCAAGCAAGACCTTCGATACTGTATTGAGCCGTAGCGCTACCAAAAATAATTATTGGCATATAAAGAGGCATTACTATTAATGTTAATAGTAAGCTCCCTTTTTGGAGCGACACTGTCAGCGCGGCACCCAAGGCCGCCAGTAAACTTAGGCAACCTGTGCCAACAGCCAACCCAGCCATCATCGGCAAATAACCGGCGGTGGGCAGCGAGAATAAAAGTCCCAAAAGTGGAGATACTAACGTCAAGGGCAAACCAGTGGTCAGCCAATGCGCCGTGACTTTACCCAACACCGGCATCACTAGCAACTGCGGACTAATCAGCATCTGTTCTAATGACCCGTCTTGATAGTCGCTAGCAAACAAACTGTCGGCTGAGAGCAAAGTCGCTAAAAGCGCCATAACCCAAATAATGCCCGGCGCGATATTCTTAAGTAACTCAGCATCGGGAGTTATCCCCAAGGGGACAAAGGTCGCCGCCATAAGGAAAAAAATAAGCGGACTAGCAACCTCGCCTCGACGGCGATTAATGAGTCGCAAATCACGTCTAAGAAAAGCTAAAAACCCCATATTTGAGATCATTCTTAGTTCGCTCCCATACTTAGCTGATTAACCAGCGAGAAGCGACGCACAGCATCCATAGCAATAGGTTGGTGCGTAGACAGCACAACCGAACCACCACCATCGACATGTTGCTGCATACATTGCTCAACCAAGGCTACACCTTGGCGGTCTAAGGCAGTAAACGGCTCATCGAGAAACCAAATTTTGGGCGGCGACAACAGCAGTCGTGCCAATGCCACACGCCGCTGCTGTCCGGCGGAAAGTCGATAGCAAGGCATATCAGAATAACCGGTTAATTGGACACTATCCAAGGCCGCCAAAAGCTCTTCGCAGTCAATTGGACGGCCCACCATCCAACTAAGATTTTCTTCTGCGGTCAATGTCATTTTGACCGCCGACTGATGGCCTAAAAAAAGTAGATTAGAAAGATATTCAAATCGACACTCAGATAAGTGCCTACCCTGGTAGTAAATGTCGCCATGAGTTGCCGTCAATGCCGAGGTTAACAGGCGAAGTAACGTCGTTTTTCCACTACCATTAGGACCCTCTATCTGCAGTATTTCACCGTCATAGACATCCAGACACACAGAATCGATGACCTCAATGTCGTCGCGCTCAAAGCACAAATCTTTAACCGACAAAAGAGTTGGTTTAACCACCATGCAGCCTCAAAATAAAATTAAAAAAATTATGCGCCATTATGCCAAAAATCAACCTGCATGGGTGGCATTTGACTAATTTAATTCATAAACAATAACGTTCAAATGTACCATTATGTGACTGTCATGATAAAACATTATGCTAATGTTTTAGGGTTTAGATTGAGGTCAATACGCTTGGCACTTACAATGTCGAAAAGGATCATCTAACCATGCAAATCTATCGAGTTGGCGGCGCCGTTCGTGACAAATTACTCAACTATCCCTGCCATGAGAATGACTGGGTAGTTGTTGGCAGCTCACCAGAAGAGATGGTAGCCCTTGACTATCGCCCGGTGGGGCAAGACTTCCCAGTTTTTATTGATCCTCGTAGTGGCGAGGAGTACGCCTTGGCGCGCACAGAACGAAAATCTGGCATTGGTTATGGTGGCTTCACTTTTCATACATCACCCGACATAAGCCTTGAAGACGATTTGATTCGCCGTGATCTGACCATTAATGCGATGGCAGAGGCCGATGATGGCACTATTATTGATCCCTACGGTGGCCAACAGGATCTTAATAATAAAATTTTGCGTCACGTATCAGCGGCTTTCGCAGAGGACCCGTTGAGGGTGTTGAGAGTTGCTCGATTCGCCTCTCGCTATGCTCACCTTGGCTTTACGGTTGCTCCAGAAACATTGCAGCTAATGAAGGCCATTGTTGATCGTGGCGAACTGACGGCACTTGTGGCTGAACGCGTATGGAAAGAAACTCAGCGGGCATTGTGTGAACGCTCTCCCGATGTCTTTATAGAAACATTGCGGTCCTGTGGTGCACTGGCTATTTTGCTCCCTGAGGTCGAGGCTCTGTTTGGTATTGAACAGCGTGCAGATTTTCATCCAGAGATCGACACTGGCATTCATACCCTGATGGCACTGCAGCAATCGGCACTACTAACCGATAAAGCCACTATTCGTTTTACAGTACTGGTCCATGATTTAGGCAAAGCCATCACACCAAAAGACATTCTCCCTAGACATACTGGTCATGAAGCGCGAGGGTTACCACTGGTTAAACAAGTTTGTGATCGGCTAAAGGTTCCCAACCAACATCGTCAGTTAGCAATGGTGGTGACTGAATATCACTTAATGTGTCACAAATCACTTGAGTTCAAGCCAGAATGGTTGCTAAAACTGTTAACCGTTATTGGCGCCCTCAAGTCCGCGGAAAAACTGGACGACTTTTTACTCTGCTGTATGGCGGACGCCAAAGGGCGAAAGGGGCTAGAGATGCAAGAATATGCGCCTAATAGATATTTGCGAGAGGCCCGCGAGGCCGCCATTGCCGTACAAGTAAGAGATTTAGTCGCCAGTGGTATCAAAGGTGCGGATATCGGAACACATTTAAAGCAACGCCAAATTGAAGCTTTAAGCGAATTTAAACAACATTATCAGCCATAGCCCATAAGGTATTTACATGCACTCTGACAACGCTCCAATGAATCCTGTGATCCTAATTACCGGCGCGGCTCGACGCATCGGCGCAGTTATTGCCGAGGTATTTCACAAACAGGGTTACACCATTGTTATTCACTACAATCGCTCTGCTGCTGCGGCTAACAAACTTTGTGATCAGCTTAATGAGCAACGCGCGGATAGCTGCCTTCTGGTGCAGAGCGACCTCAACGACATGAGTGGATTGACCAAAATTGCCAACTTAGTTCGCTCCGTAGGCCGCCTCGACGTATTGGTTAACAACGCCTCTAGCTTTTATCCAACGCCACTGGCTGACTGTGACGATCAGCAATGGGATGACCTGATTAATAGTAACCTTAAGGGCCCCTTTTTCCTCTCACAAAAATTATCTAGCATGCTCACAGACAGTAGTGGTGTTATCGTAAATATCTCTGACATGCATGCTCGACAGGCACTTAAGAGTCACCCTATTTACTCCATCGCTAAAGCGGGCAATATCGCAATGACAAAGACGCTGGCTAAAGAGTTAGGCCCCAATGTCCGCGTCAACAGCGTCGCCCCCGGAGCAATTCTGTGGCCAGAACATGAATCTGAGGACATCAGCAAGCAATCATCAGTGCTCAGTAATGTGCCTATGGGTCGCTTGGGAACAGAGCGCGATATTGCCGATACTGTGTATTTTTTAGCGGTCGGGGCAACCTATATGACAGGCCAGACAATCGCCGTTGATGGTGGAAGTTCCAACAGCCTTTAAGCAATTTAGC
>Ga0209712_10000830_pt1 | contig 26700 bp, 26 predicted proteins | sample ArcOceMetagenome_FD_187443 | JGI IMG/M metagenome (GOLD analysis project Ga0209712, IMG submission 187443) | Marine eukaryotic phytoplankton communities from Arctic Ocean - Arctic Ocean - Greenland ARC118M Metagenome (SPAdes) (version 2) | ecosystem: Environmental > Aquatic > Marine > Oceanic...
GCGTCGCTGATCGCTGGTGACCTGGTCAACAGTCACGCCAAATACCTCAGCTGCAGTAGCCTTGTGTACGTCCTGACCCGCAGCGAATGCCTTAAGTAAGCCTTCATCTTTAGAAAGGTGGGCCATAATCCGTAATTCTATTTGTGAATAATCAGCGGCTACCATCACCTGACCCTTTGGCACAATAAAGGCTTGTCTAATTTGACGGCCCTCACTACTGCGGATAGGAATATTTTGTAAGTTAGGATCACTAGAAGACAAACGCCCTGTGGCTGCCACTGCTTGATGGTAGGAGGTATGGATACGGCCAGTGGCGGGGTTTATTTCTAGGGGTAGCTTATCGGTGTAGGTTGATTTCAACTTACTCAAACTACGGTATTGCAGCAACAGTTTAGGCAGTTCATAGTCTTGGGCTAGCTCTTGCAACACCGCTTCTGCCGTTGATGGCTTGCCTTTAGGGGTTTTTTTGGTCACGGGGATACCCAGCTTATCGTACAAAATTGCAGCTAACTGCTGGGTTGATGACAAGTTAAAGACTTCTCCAGCAAGCTCATAGGCATCTCGCTCGAGTTCTATTAAGCGCTTGCCAATGACTTGACTTTGCTCGCCCAAAACTTTGGCATCAACTAAAGCACCAATGCGCTCCATACGCGACAAAACCGTAACCAGAGGCCGCTCTATAGCATCATAAACTGCAGCTAAGGTTGGCTCAGAGGCTAAACATTGACTGAAATACTGCGCCAACCTTAGGGTAATGTCGGCGTCTTCAGCAGCATAAGGCCCAGCTTGCTCTATGTCTATTTGGTTAAACGTCAGTTGCTTAACACCTTTACCAGCAATATCTATGTATTTAACCGTTTGATAATCCAGATAGTGTTGCGCCAAGGCATCCATATTATGGCGGCTCGCAGTAGAGTTAAGCACGTAAGATTGCACCATGCTGTCAATAATCTGGGCCTGCCATGTAATGTCATAATTAGCTAATACGTTAATGTCGTATTTTAGATTTTGGCCGCAAATGACTTGTTTGGCATCTTCTAATAAAGGCTTTATGGCGGCGATAAGATCTGGCCGGCTAATTTGCTCAGGGGCACCCACATAGTCGTGGCCACAAGGAACATACACTGCAGTACCCGCCTCTATGCACAATGAGATCCCCACCAGTTGGGCTTCCATGTAGTTCAGGCTGGTGGTTTCGGTATCAAAAGCAAACACCGGTGCCTCGCTACAGGCCTTTAACCAGGGGGCAAGCTCAGCCAAAGTGGCCACAGTGGTATAATGCTTAGTCGTCACTACGGCAGGCACAGGCACCGCCACCTTAGACTTGGCTTCAAGCGCAGCTGGGGCATTGGCAACACCCTGTGGCAGGCTGCTAGCTGCTACGCCATCTTGCAGCAAAACATTGGCCCATGAGCGAAACTCTAAGTCTTCATATAAAGCCAGCAAGGCTGCTTGGTCTGCAGGCTTGGGCACCAACTGCTCTAAGGTGTGCTCAAGCTCTACATCTAATTTAATGGTCGTTAACGCTTGAGAAAGGGGCAAGAACTCGAGGGCGTTACGAAGCTTTTCACCTATTTTTCCACCAATTTCATCGGCATTTTGCATGAGCTGTTCGAGGGTATCGTATGTTGCCAACCACTTTACAGCTGTCTTGGGTCCAGCGCCTGGCACACCTGGAATATTATCCGCCGTGTCGCCAACAATAGCCAAATAGTCAATAATCTGATCTGGCCTAACGCCAAACTTGGCAACTACGCCCTCTTCATTGAGGTAGGTATTGGTCATGGTATTGACCAGACCAACGTGAGGGCTCACCAACTGAGCCATGTCCTTATCACCCGTAGAAATAAGCGTATCAATGCCCTGAGCCGTAGCTTGGGCTGCCAGGGTGCCGATCACATCATCGGCCTCCACCCCTGAGACCATCAGCAATGGCAGGCCCATAGCCCTAATAATTTGGTGTATTGGCTCAATCTGCGGGCGCATGTCATCGGGCATGGGAGGCCTGTGGGCTTTATATTCCGCATACATTTCATTACGAAAGGTTGGGCCCTTAGCATCAAATACCACCACAATATTAGCATTGGCATAATCCTTCGCCAAGCTGCGCATCATGTTCACCACCCCTTTGATGGCCCCCGTCGGCATGCCTTTACTATTATTCAACGGTGGCATCGCATGGTATGCCCTAAACAAGTATGAGGAACCGTCTACCAATACAACGGGGGTGGAAACTTTTACAGTCATGATGTTTTCTCAAACAGATCTTTGTGGGTGCTTATGACATAAAGAATACCATAATGGGCCGCCCTAAACTTGAATTGAAGCCTCTCTGAGCGTACTATTTGCAACCCAATTAATGACCCCATTTTGTTTTAGGAAGCAGTAATCCTATGGCCGTATATACCCACCTAAGCAATGCCCAAATTAGCGCCTACATCGCTCCGTTTAATATCGGCGGTGTAGTGGACTTTAAGGGCATTAGCGGCGGTATAGAAAATACTAATTATTTCGTCACTACGCAGATTAAAGGCCAGCCTCAACAGCATTTTGTGCTGACCCTATTTGAAGACCTTAAGTATGATGAAATGCCTTATTTTATTGATCTAACAGAACACTTGGTAGCGCACGATGTGACCGTGCCCGCTCCACTTAGGGACCAAAACGGCGCAGCCCTGCACCTGCTTGCAGATAAACCCACACTGTTGTTTCCACGTTTTGCAGGTGATCACTTAGCCCGCTCAGAAATTGGGGTTAACGAATGTGCCATTATGGGCCAAGAGTTAGCTCACCTGCATATCGCTGGCCAAGTATTCCCTACACTGCGCCACAGCCATCGAGGACCACAGTGGTGGAACGAGTTGGGCCCGACAGCTGCTGCATACATAGACGGCGAAGACGCGACTATGCTGATGATGGCGATCGGCCAGTATGACGCAATGCAAAGTCAGCAGCCTGATTTGCCCACTGGCGTCATACATGGTGATCTGTTCCACGATAACGCACTGTTCAATCAAGGTCAGCTGAGCGCCACCATAGACCTGTACAATGCCAGCAATGATTACTTATTATTTGACGTGGCCATTACCGTGAACGACTGGTGTATCGCTCCTAATGGCAGTATTGAACCCAGCCTATACGACGCTTTTCTTAACGCCTATGCGCAAGTGCGGGGGTTTAATAATGCCGAACGGCGGTATTGGAATGCCATGTTAGTGGCAGCTGCTATGCGTTTTTGGTTGTCTCGCTTAGAAACCTACCACGGCTTAGACACCCATCAACGCGAAGCAGGCGTTACCGTACTTAAAGACCCCAATGTATTTCGAGATATATTGCGTCACCGCATGCAACAATTTCATCACCTGCCCTAGTAATGGACATAACTGACTAGTCTGTAGCACAGGCCAATAAGGCCTGCTGCAACTTAGTTAGATAACCCAATAGGGAACTGCTGCTAGCCGCTAAAATATCGATTTTAATACGCTTTACCATTGGACTTAGAACAGCATCTACCAGCTTAGGTTGAGCCTCGTGGTCCATCAAAACACAGGCCACTTGGTTGTTTTTGGCAAGTTGATTAATAATAGCCAACTGCTTAGCTCCAGGTGGCTGATCATCGGCATCAGTGAACGTCGCTAGGTGGGACAGTCCGAAATAGGACTCAAACGCGCTAATACCATTGTGATACACCACATAACCTTGGCTTTTGTCGCTCATTGCGTGGGTATTAGCCACCAATTGTAACTTGAGTGTGTCGATTTGTTGCAGCCACACTGCCTCGTTCCAGGCCTTGCCCGTGTGTCGACTCAGTTGCTGCATCCCCTGCATTAAATACGCAGGACTAGTCCATGGGTGCTGACCATAGTTTGAAGCCGACAGCCCTGAGTTAATAATCAGTTGCTTGTGTGGCGCTATCTGTGCCATGACTTTAGCTAGGTAAGGCTCTATCTTGGGCCCATACCAAACCACAAGCTCTGCGCCTTGTAAGCGACGGACGTGACTAGGTCTGAGGCTAAAATCATGGGGAGAAACGTTAGCCGGCAATAAGGCCCCATGCACCTCTCCTGTGACTTCTTTTACAAGCAGAGACAAAGCGTGTGTACTGGGTAGTATGTTTGAGGCATCCGATGCACCAGCGCCCATACACCAAAAAACCAACAACACACACATTTTTGAAGTAAAGCGCGTAACAAAAAGCATAACAGTAACCGTTGTATAGAGAGTATTAGAAATCTGCAGGCATGTTATGTTATGTTATAACAATTATCAAACATTAAAGGCGATCCGATGCAAACCAGCGCATTTTCACCCCACGACCATACCCGCTGTATCAATAGCGCTATTAGTCATGCCCAAAGCGCATGCGCTAATCGTGGCGTCCGGCTCACACAAGTGCGCCAGCGAGTACTGGAATTAGTATGGCAAAGCCACCAGCCCATTGGAGCTTATGGTTTGTTAGCCCGTTTAGCTGAGGAGGGTTTTAATTCTGCACCCCCTACCGTGTACCGTGCACTTGAATTTTTGAGTGAGCAAGGTTTGTTACATAAATTAGAAAGCATCAATGCCTATGTGGGCTGCTGTAACCCAGACACCCCACATCAGGGCCACTTTCTACTTTGCCAAGACTGTCATCAGGCCCAAGAACTCGATAGCCAGTACATTACCCTAGCCATTAAACTGAGTGCCGATCAGCATGGTTTTGACATACAAGGCCAAACTATTGAGATCGTTGGTACCTGCCAAGGGTGTCTTAATAAGACCAACCCCCCGGAACCAGACCGATGACTCAAACCCTGCTCACAGCCAAAAACCTAGGCGTAAAGCGCGGTGATCGCTGGCTCATTAAAGATGTAAACATGGCCCTTGAAGCAGGCCAGATTACTACGGTAATCGGTCCAAACGGTGCTGGAAAATCCACCCTAGTGCGTAGTTTATTAAAACTAATGCGCACCACCAGTGGAGACATTAGCGCCATGAAGGGCCTACGCATTGGTTACATGCCGCAGAAGCTCAAACTAGAGGATACGTTACCACTGACAGTGGCTCGCTTTCTCGATTTGGGACGTCATAAGCAGCATCAACTTAGCCCACAACTTTGGCACGATCTGCTCCATGAGTGTCGTGCTGAGAAGCTACTTGAGCGCCCCATGCAACAACTGTCTGGTGGTGAAACGCAAAGAATACTATTGTTACGGGCCCTGCTGCGCAAACCCCACCTGTTGGTATTAGATGAGCCCGTTCAGGGCGTTGACGTGTCTGGCCAAGTGGCCCTGTATGGCCTTATTAGTCAGGTACGAGATCTTTTAGGCTGTGGCATTTTGATGGTGTCCCACGATTTGCATTTAGTCATGGCAGCAACAGATGAAGTGATCTGTCTTAACCAACACATTTGCTGCTCTGGGCACCCTGAGCAAGTCAGTCAAGACCCTGCCTTTACCGATTTATTTGGGCCTCAAGGCGCAGGTAATTTAGCCTTATACAACCATCAGCATAATCACCACCACACCAGCCATGGCGAGATTATTGCGGGCCAACATCACGAGGGCTGCGATCATGGCTGATTTTCTATTATGGGCTTGGTTGGGCGGCTTAATGATTGCTGCCATTACTGGGCCTTTGGGTTGTTTTATGGTGTGGCGACGCATGGCTTATTTTGGCGACACCCTTGCCCATGCGGCCCTACTTGGGGTGGCCTTAGGCCTATTGCTACATATTAATATTGGCATCGCCGTAGTACTGGTGTGTTTGTTGTTAGCGCTGTTACTGAGCACCTTAATGCATAAACGCATTATTGCAACCGATACCTTATTGGGTATTCTCTCCCATGCTAGCTTGTCATTAGGGTTGATCAGTTTAAGTCTTTTCGATCATCAAGCCATTGATTTAATGGGGTTTTTATTTGGTGACTTGCTTGCCATTGGATATCAAGACTTGACGTGGATTGCCCTAGCCTGTGGCCTCGTTTTAGCGATATTAATACGCATATGGAAGCCCTTATTAGCCATTACTGTGAATGAGGAGTTAGCTCAGGTAGAAGGCATTAACGTGGCTTGGATGCGTACCTTATTAATGCTGTTGGTTGCGGTGGTCATTGCTGTAGCCATGAAAGTGGTTGGCGTTTTACTCATTACCTCACTACTCATCATTCCAGCTGCAGCTGCCCGTCGTTTGTCCAGTTCACCCGAACAAATGGCCTTGCTTGCGAGCCTACTGGGTATGTTAGCGGTGAGTGGTGGTTTGGCTTTATCCTGGTTTTACGACACCCCAGCTGGGCCCTCGATAGTAGTGATCGCCAGCGCTTTGTTCTTTGTGTTATTTAGTATGCCCCAACCATTTAGGCGGGCTTAAAGTGGCCCAAAGTATGTGGTTAGACTATGCCCCTAGAGCCAAGCATATGTCGCAGCTCTGGTACCTTGCTTGGCCCTTAATTATCTCTAACATCAGTGTGCCCTTGCTAGGCTTGGTAGACGCCGCCATTATGGGTCACTTAGATGAGGCCAGTTATTTAGGCGCGGTGGCTTTGGGCGCCACCCTGTTGTCATTTATTTACTGGGCCTTTGGTTTTTTACGCATGGGGACTGTAGGCCTGACCGCACAAGCTCATGGCGCTAAAGACAAGCAGCGTTTGATGCAGTTGCTGTTGATGCCAGGTTTACTTGCTTTGGCTATTGGTGTGGCTATTATGGCCTTGCAAAGCTGGCTCATCCCCTTGGGTGTTTATCTCATGGGCGCAAGCGACCAAGTGTCTGAGTTAGCCCAAGAATACCTCTCCATTCGCATTTATAGTGCCCCAGCGGTGCTTGTCACCTACGTGTGTTTGGGCTGGCTGTTGGGCCGCCAAGATAGCCGCAGTCCTTTGCTTTTACTGGTCGTGACTAACGTCAGTAACATTGGTTTTAACCTATTGTTTGTGATCGGCTTTGACATGACAAGTGCCGGCGTAGCATGGGGTAGTTTGTTGGCTGATTATTGTGGTCTTATGCTAGCTCTGGTTTTAGTGTGGCGCCACTTGGTTCGATTCGATCAGCAACTCCACCTGCAATGGAGTGCTTTTTCACCCTTAGCTAAGCAGTTGTTGCGCCTCAACAGCTACCTGTTTGTGCGTACTTTAATGCTGCTGTTTGCTTTTGCCTTTATCACCTCACAAAGCGCCCGCATGGGTGACGATGTTCTGGCTGCTAACACCCTATTATTGCAATATGTCACCTTACTTGCCTACGCTTTAGATGGCTTTGCTTTTGCAATTGAAGCCGCCTGTGGAGAAGCCTTGGGAGCCAATAAAAGACGCCGCTTTTACCGCTTATGTAATGGCGCAGCCATCTATTCTATTTTCGTAGCCGTCGCTGCCACCGTAGGGTTTTGGTTGCTAAGCGACGCTTTTATCAACATGCTCACCACCCTAGAGAGAGTGCGAGAAATAGCCAGTGCCCATGCAGTATGGGTTATGTGGGTACCCATTATTAGTGTGTGGAGCTATTTGTTTGATGGCATTTTTGTAGGTGCGACTCAGGCCCAGGCCATGTTCTTTTCTGTGCTGGCCAGCTTAGGTGTGCTATTGCCCCTTTGGTACCTGCTGGAATCTTGGGGCAATGATGGTCTATGGTGGGCATTTCTGGGCTCTTGCGGTGTGAGGGCATTGGTAGCCTTATTAGGCTACTTATGGCTCAGCCACAAACAAGCCTGGTTCATCAATACCTAAGGCACACTCAACTAACGTAACTTAAGTATTTGTGGCTCTACTTCCTGCACTGCAGTGGGCTTGGTTTGGTTGACCCTTGTGGTCATTTCCTGCCTTGCCGCTGCAGCCTGTCCAACCCGCTCTTCGTGCCCACAAGTGACACAGTCTCTCAACTGCTCATCAACCTCGCCGTCCTCGGGTATATAAATGCGCACACTGTCTTGTGCACCACACTTAGGGCATACGATACCTGCAATAAACCTAACTTTCATGACTCACTCCCTGGCTGCCACTATGCACCAAACCTTTGCTGCGCATTAAGGCTGCAACGCTGGGCTCGCGCCCCATGAACGCAGTAAACAAGGTCATAGCATCGCGACTACCGCCTTGCCCAGTAATCTGTTCCCATAGAGCCGCCCCAGTAGTGGGGTTAAAAATACCCTCGTCTTCAAAACGGCTAAAGACATCAGCAGCCAGCACTTCAGCCCACAAATAACTGTAGTATCCCGACGCATAACCACCCGCAAAAATATGCGCAAAGCCATGTTGAAAGCGGTTCCATTGAGGGGCTTTTATGACGGCCACTTCTGCTCTTACTGCATTTAATACCGATTGCACTGATTGTGGGTCTATGGGGTCGTAATTCATGTGCAAGCGCAAATCAAACAAGGCAAATTCCAATTGACGCATAACAAACATCCCCGCTTGGAAGTTTTTAGCGGCTAACATTTTGTTTAACAAATCGTCAGGCAAGGCGGCACCTGTTTGATAATGTTTAGCAAACAAACGCAATGACTGTTCCTGCCAACACCAGTTTTCTAATAGTTGACTGGGTAATTCCACTGCATCCCATGCCACACCGTTAATGCCTGCAACGCCGGCTACATCAATATTGGTCATCATGTGATGCAAGCCATGACCAAATTCATGAAACAGGGTAGTCACTTCGCCATGGGTCAAAAGAGCGGGCTCATCTGCCACCGGCGCAGCAAAATTACACACCAGGTAAGCCACAGGCAGTTGCAGTTCACCGTTGGCTTTAAACTGACGGTTACGGCATTCATCCATCCAGGCCCCACCGCGTTTTTGCTGGCGAGCATAAAGATCAAAATAAAAGTATCCAATGGCTTTGCCTTGGTAAGCCACTGCATAAAAGCCAACATCTGGGTGCCAAGTGCTAATGCCTTTACAGGGGCTGACTTCAAGGCCGTAGATGCGGTTAACCACATCAAATAGTCCCGCTTGCACTTGTGGCAGGGCAAAATAAGGTTTCAGCTCTTCTTGAGATAAGTGGTACCTGTTTTGGCGCAATTTTTCGCTGTAATAAGCCACATCCCAAGCCTCCATTGGAGTAGGCCCACCCTGTGTAGTAGCAAATTGTTGTAATTGCTGCATGTCTGCTAGGGCTTGAGGCTTACAACCTTGGGCAAGGTCTAGAAGAAAGGTTTCAACAGCGTGGCCAGAATCAGCCATTTTGGTTGCTACAGAATAATCCGCATAGTGGTCAAAACCCACAAGCTTAGCCACCTGATGCCGCAAACCCACCAGCTCTTCCATCACCTGGCTATTGTCAAACTGGCCCCCATGGGGGCCTTGATCTGAGGCGCGAGTATTAAACGCTTGATACATTTCTTTTCTCAGTTGACGCGGCTCTGCAAAGGTCATCACCGAGTGATAACAAGAGAAGTCGAGCTTTAATAAGTAACCTGCTAAGCCTTTAGCCTTAGCTGCCTCTAGCGCCTGCTGCAAGGCTGACTCTGGCAACCCGAGTAAGTCTTTACTATCAGTAATATGCTTGCTCCAGTGCTCTGTAGCGTCCATTAACTGATTTGAAAAGCGCGTCGATAGCTGGGCCATTTGTTGTTTCAGTTGGCCATATTGTGTTTGCTGCTGTGGATTCAACGCCACCCCAGCAAGTTTAAAGTCTCGAATCTGGAGCTGCACGAACTGCTTCTGCGCTTGGCTTAACTGGCTATACTCATGACTCTCTAGTAGGCCCAAAAAAGCCAAGTATAAAGCTTTATTCTGCCCCATTTGCGTTGCATAAGCCGTCAGTTTTGGTAGGCACTCATCAAATGCGGCTCTAACGGCATCATTATTGCTGACCCCATGTAAATGACTGAGAGGCCCCCACAGCTGATTGATTTCATCATCCAGCTGTTCAAGAGTCGGCACCAGCTGGGCATAACTGATACCTGACTGGTTAGTTAATAATTGCTCAATGACACTTTGATTATGGCTCAATTTTTCGTCTAGGGTAGCGGCTAACCCAGCAGGGTCAATCGCAGCAAAGTTAGGCAGTAATAATGCATCTTGTAAGGAAAGGGCTTTCATGGCGTCTCATCGATTGTTTTGTATCATGGTGGGGTTATAATAGTGCCTCTTTAGGCAATACCCAACGTTTTGCTGCAAATTAGGAACAACAATGTCCATTCGACCCCTCAAACACGTCGCCCCGCAGATTGACTCGAGTGCATTTGCAGACCAAGAGTGCATTATTATCGGTGATGTTCATATCGGTGCAGATTCATCTATCTGGCCTTACAGTGTGGTCCGTGGGGATGTGAATCACATTCGTATTGGTCACTCTACCAGCATTCAAGACGGGTCCATTTTGCATGTGACTCATAAAAGCACTCATAACCCATTAGGCTATCCGCTAATCATTGGTGACCAAGTCACCGTGGGTCATCGAACAATTTTACATGGCTGCACTATTGGTAATCGTGTACTCGTAGGCATGGGGAGTACTATCATGGATAACGTGCTAGTGGATGACGATGTAATGATTGCTGCTAACAGCCTAGTGACGCCGGGCAAACGGTTGGTGAGTGGTTTTTTATATGCCGGTAGCCCCGCCCGACAAAAACGCCCTTTAACTGATGCTGAAATTTCAAGCCTTACTTACATGGCTGACAATTACGTTAACCTTAAAAATCAATACTTAGCGCAGGACAACCCATGACTAATGCTTACCATAAAGACTACCCTATTTCTTGGGAAGAGTTACACCGTAACGCCCGTGCATTAGCTTGGCGCCTGCTTGATCACGGACCATGGAAAGGCATTATTGCCATTACACGAGGGGGCCTAGTACCTGCAGCCATTATTGCCCGTGAACTCGACATTCGTTTAATCGACACGATCTGTATTTCTAGCTATGGCCAACTTGAACCCGGCGTAGAAGCCAGTCAGCAAGGCCAACTGAAGCTACTTAAAGGTTTTGATGGTGACGGTGAAGGCTTTTTGTTGATTGACGACCTGGTGGATACGGGTAAGACCGCTGCCGCCGTGCGTGACATGGTGCCTAAAGCTATGTTTGCCACTGTTTATGCAAAACCAGCGGGTAAATCTGCCGTGGACATGTACATTACCGAAGTCAGTCAAGATACTTGGATACGGTTCCCGTGGGATATGGCGCAAAGCTTTGCCACACCTATTGCAGACCTTCAAGAGTGACAACAGCAGTCCGTCAAAAGGGGCTCGCGTGACCCAGTTTTTATATTTATCCACTGTGCTCATCTGGGGCACCACTTGGATCGCTATCCCCTTGCAGCTAGGCGAAGTGGCCATACTCACTTCAGTGTTCTATCGCTTTGCCTTAGCCGCCGCCATTATGCTGGCTTTGTTACTGTTGAGTGGTCGGTTGCAGGCCACTAGCAAACAAGACCATGGCTTTATGGTGCTACATGGTATGTGTTTGTTTTCACTCAATTTTGTATGTGTTTATACAGCAGGTTTATCAGTTTCTAGTGGTTTATTAGCCGTTATTTTTTCTGCTGCTACTCTATTTAACGCCATCAACAATCGTATTTTTTGGGGAGAAAAACCAACCCTAGCTGTGTTCGCCGCAGGATTCCTTGGCATTATTGGCTTAAGTTTAATGTTTTGGCCAGAGTTGCAACAAGATTCAGATAAGGGTGTAGACCTAGCCAGTATTGGCTTTGCTTTTCTAGGTACCTTTTTGTTTTCACTGGGCAATATGATCTCAGTAAGGCATAACAAGAAAGGCCTCAAACCCTTCACTAGTAGTGCCTATGCGATGATTTATGGGGCTCTATTTTTGGCTGCCCTACTATTTATCACAGGCACGCCATTAACCTGGGACTCTCGCCCCCAATACCTTGGCAGCTTATTTTACTTGGCTATTATTGGCAGTGTGGCAGGATTCACTGCTTACCTTTCCCTTGTGGCCCGCATAGGCGCCAGCAAGGCCGCCTATGCAACGGTGCTTTTTCCAGTGGTGGCGTTGGCCCTATCCACTGTGTTTGAAGGTTATGTATGGAGCCTAAGTAGTTTGAGTGGCTTGGGGCTTGTATTATTGGGTAATGGCCTAATTTTGGGTATCAAACTACCTTTTTTTGCACGCTCCAAAGCTTAGGCGATCAACACCATCGGTGCTCGAGAGATCTAGCATAGCCAGTTGCCTCGTAGGTTAAACAGCAGTAAGTCGCTGAGGTTAATTTTGGCTCTTGAGCCACTTAATGACCTCTTGGGCGTTCTCGCTTGAGGGGAACACCGGATAAAAGACCTTACAGATGCGCCCCTGTTTAAGAATAAGGGTGATGCGCTTGTATAACTCCATACCGGCCACTTCGAATGTGGGAAGCTGCAAAGGAAATTTGAGCGTCAATTGGTCGTCACTTAGTAGTTCAAATGGCAAGTGCAACCGCTGTTGGACTTCAATTTGGTAGGCACTGACTTGCACACTCAAACCAAACACCTGAGCATTCAGTTGTTGCAGTTGTGCATAATGATCTCTAAAGCTGCATGATTGAGGAGTACAACCTCTTGCACCCGGAATATCATCCCAGTTTTCTGGCAGAGGCTCATCAGGCCGCCCTGTCATAGGGTAGACATAAACCACTACATAATCATCTATCTGCGCCAAATTAACCCACTGTCGGTTAGTGGCCATTAACTTTAAGGATGGCCACTGCATACCATATAAATGATCACTGCGGCCATCATCTATAGGTATCGGCAAGTCTTTTGGGAGTTTTGTAAGACTCATAAGTGATGCTCTTTCTAAATAAGCTACACAACTGTTACTTGCAACTCATAAAATTTAGCACGAAGTTAACCATTTATACATCACCATGGCATCTATATATCCGAGTTGTGGATGCAAAAACGCCTTCGGTAAGCATCCCACTGTCGCAAAGCCTAGCTTGTGCCATAGCTTTATCGCCGCTTTATTACTCACTGCAACAAAATTAAACTGCATCGCTTTGTAGCCCAGTTTAAGTGCCTGTTGTTGGGAGTGTTGGCACATTAACGAGGCAATGCCTTGGCCTCTTGCCGCAGGTGCAACCATATAACCACAATTACACACATGCTCTCCAGGGCCTGCCTGATTGGTTTTAATATAATAGGTGCCTAGAATAACGCCGTCTTTTTCAAACACATAGGTTCTTTGTGGGGCTTTTAGCCATAGCTGGTGGGCCTGCGCCTTACTAGTGTCTCTTGGGTAAGCATAGGTTTCACCCATTGCAACAATGGCATGGAAAATGGGCCAAATACCACCAAAATCAGCGTCAATCGCTTGTCGGATGCTCATGCTGTTGAATCCTAAGTACCAAAGAGCCTGTTTCAAGGTTATCACACAAGTTTACAACTGTAGCTTTCACCCAATCAAATATAAAGGTAAAATTAAGGCCAATTTTTTCGGCGGACACATATCATGGGTAGAGCATACCAAAACAAAAAGTTAGACATCGCCAAAACATCTGACGCTAAAGCTAAGGTGTATAGCAAGTACGGCCGTGAAATTTACGTTTGTGCAAAATCTGGTGGTGTGGAACCCGACGGTAACCTGGCCCTGCGTACACTCATCGACAAGGCCAAAAAAGATCAGGTACCTAGCCACGTGATCGATAAGGCATTAGAAAAAGCCAAAGGTGGTGGCGGCGAAGACTACTCCACCGCGCGTTATGAAGGATATGGCCCGGGCAATGCTATGGTGATTGTTGAGTGCCTAACAGACAATCCAAACCGTACTTTTGGTGACGTACGCCTATGCTTCACTAAAACTAAGTGCAAAATTGGCACCTCGGGTAGTGTAGGCCACATGTTTGATCATAGTGCTATTTTTGTATTTGCTGGCGATGACGAAGATGCCGTACTAGAAGCACTAATGGAAGCCGACGTAGATGTGACCGACGTTGAATGTGAGGATGGTAAGACTAGTGTATTTGCACCTAACACTGAGTACAACAAAGCCAAGCAAGCGCTCATCGATACTTTAGGTAATGATGAAGGTGAGTTTGAGTTTGAAGTGGATGAGATTCAATTCATCCCACAGAATACGAGCCCAATAACGGCTGATGATGCAGCAATGTTTGAAACATTTTTAGATATGCTCACCGACCTTGATGACGTGCAAAATGTTTATCACAATGCCGAACTGGGCTAAAAACAACACTAACCCTCATCCAACGCCGCCTCGACCGCACTTTGGGCGTGGATGGCGGTGGTGTCATAAAGTGGTATGGGCGTATCCGTTTGTTGTACCAATAAAGTAATTTCTGTACAGCCTAAAATCACTGCCTGGGCGCCTTGATTAAACAGGTCTTGAAGCACCGCTAGGTATTTTTGTTTAGAGGCTGGGTTAATGATACCCAGACACAGTTCTTGGTAAATAACCTCGTGAACCATGGCCTGTTGTGCTTCACTGGGGACCAGTACTTGTATGCCAAAGTCTTGGCTTAAGCGTCCTTTGTAAAAATCTTGCTGCATCGTAAATGCAGTGCCCAACAAGCCTACTGTGGTCATACGATCAGCTAATAACTGCTTAGCTGTGGCATCGGCTATATGCAACAACGGAATGTTCACTGCTGCCTCAACCTCGGTGGCCACCTTATGCATGGTATTAGTGCAAATTAAAAATAGATCTGCCCCACCCGCTTCCACTGCTTGTGCAGCCTGTGCCAATATAGCCGCCGTCTGCGCCCATTTTCCTGCATGTTGTAGTTGCTCAATTTCATGAAAATCGACACTGTAAAGACACACCTTTGCGCTATGTAAACCGCCTAAGCTTTGCTTAACCCCTTCATTAATGGCACTGTAATAGAGGCTAGTGGATTGCCAGCTCATGCCCCCGATTAAGCCAATAGTTTTCATACTTTAAAACCCCAAAAAACGATCAATAGTATACGGTTTTAGCATCTTACTTTTAAGCCTTTAACTCAGTTCTTAAGCTTGATAGGACAGCAGCTGTGGGGGGCATCACCCCCCGCCACAAGCTAAACGATTGAGCTGCTTGTTCTACTAGCATGCCTAAGCCATCATCGGCTTGGGCCGCACCTTGGTTGAGGGCCCATTGGTTGAAGACGGTTGTTTGGGCGCTATACATCATGTCATAACAGCAGCTAGTGTGGCTGATCAGACCCGCAGGCAATGATGGTAAGTCACCCGCTAGGCTAGCCGAAGTGCCATTAATAATCCAATCAAACGGGCCCTTTAGTTGCGCCAAAGGGGTGGCTTCGATGGGCCCTATATCTGCGCATAAAGCGGCTAAGTCGCAGGCTTTGCTGTAGGTTCGGTTAGCAATCACCACCTGTGCTGGCAGTTGTGCCAAAATAGGCTGCAGCACGCCTCTAACGGCCCCCCCTGCGCCTAATACTAAGATTCGCTTAGCGCTCAACTGACCCTCAAGGTTATGACAGATGTCGCGCACTAGGCCCGTGCCATCGGTATTGTCAGCGACTAGCTGCCCCTGTGCATTTAGGTAAAGGGTGTTAGCCGCCCCTGCCTTGGTAGCTGCAGGGCTGAGGACCTGAGCTATGGCAACGGCTCGTTGTTTAAAAGGCACGGTAATATTAAGGCCTTTACCACCCGCTGCAAAGAACTGGGTTACCGTGTCTTCAAATGCTTCTTCTGCCACCAGCTGTGCTTGGTAGTTGAGCTGTTGATGGGTAGCTGCAGCAAATGCACTATGGATGTTGGGCGACTTGCTGTGGTGTATAGGGTTACCAAACACACGGTATTGATCAATGAGCGTATCAATGAGCATGAATTACTCCAACCAGTCTTGTGCAGGTAAATAATCCCTTGCCAATATGGCTTCTTCTGAGTCTGGCGCAATTTGATAGTCATAACTCCAGCGCACTTCACTGGGTAATGACATGAGAATAGATTCCGTGCGCCCTCCCGTTTGTAAGCCAAACAAGGTACCTCGGTCATAAACTAAATTAAACTCGACATAGCGGCCGCGACGGTGTAGCTGAAAATCCCGTTGCCGCTCACCATAGGGCGTGTCTTTACGACGCTCAATAATAGGTCCATAGGCTTTGAGGTAGCTATCTCCGACACTTTGCATAATGGCAAATGCCGTATCAAAGTCAGGATCATTTAAATCATCAAAAAATAAGCCCCCCACGCCCCTCGCCTCTTTGCGGTGGGGGATATAAAAATACTCATCACACCAGGTTTTTAGTCTTGCATGTAGGTCTTCACCAAAGGGGTCACATGCAGCTTTGGCCGTAGCATGCCAATGACGGCAATCGTCTTGGTTACCATAATAAGGGGTTAGGTCATAACCACCACCAAACCACCACACAGGATCAGCCCCTGGTTTTTCTGCAATAAAAAACCGAACGTTGGCGTGGGATGTTGGCGCATAGGGGTTGCGAGGGTGGATCACCAAGGACACACCCATGGCTTGAAAACTACGCCCTGCCAATTCTGGTCGATGGGCAGTAGCCGATGCAGGCATGGAGTCTCCCATCACATGGGAAAAATTAACCCCACCCTTTTCGATCACACTACCACCTGACAATACGCGACTAATACCACCGCCGCCCGCCTCACGCTGCCATTCGTCAGCAATAAATTTTGCGCCACCATCCAGCGCTTGTAAGGCGTCACAGATAGTTTGCTGCAACCCTAAAAGGTATGTTTTTACTGCACTGATATCAACATTGGACACTAAGAATTCCTTACATATGGATTAAGCGGGACGAACAATTTGACCTGAAACTAAATCTTTCACTTGGCTTGGTTGTTTACTCTGGCCTAACTCACCATTAACCACATAGTCGAGTTGGTCTCCAAAAGTGCGAGCTATATGTAAACGGCTTCTGGCTGGCTGGCGTCCAGCCAAATTGGCAGAAGTAGACACTATTGGGCTATTAAACCGGTCACATAAAGCGACTACTAAAGGATGGGCTGACACTCGCAAAGCAACACTGGAGTGCTGGCCTTTAATCCATGGCGGCACCCAGCCTTTTGGATCGGGTATTAACCATGTCGTTGGGCCAGGCCAAGAGCAGTTAAGCTGCTCAATTTGGTGGTCGCTCAAGGCTTCTACTAAAGGCTGAAACTGGCTCCATTGAGAAGCAACTAATATGAGGCCTTTATGCATTGGCCGTTGTTTTAGCTTAAGCAGTCTATCCACCGCTAGCTGACTCCATGGATCACAACCCAAACCCCACACTGCTTCGGTAGGGTAAGCGATGACACCACCCATGGCTAAGGTTTGTGTGGCGCAGGTTAAATGCCAAGGGCTGGGTCGCATAGATTTCCTAAGACGCTGGCGTCTAAAACACTTTTTCGTAACCACCAGCCGTTAGTCGCACACGGCCCAGCAGCTCTAATTCTGTCAATTGAGCCGCAACCACTTTGTACGGTTGAGCTAATTGCATACATAGTATATCAACTGGCACGGGGTCATAGCCAAAAACTTGCAGCAACAGTTGTAATTCTTGCGCAAGATCCACAGAATCTTCGGGTATTGTGGGAGTTTGGGGTTGATAGCGCGCCACTAAAGGCACTAACTGAGGCGCCAGTTCTGTTAAAACTTGTTGTGGTTGATCCACGAGTATGGCGCCATTGCGGATCAATTGGTGGCAACCTCGAGCTTGTACGTTATGTACACTGGAAGGCATGGCAAATACCTCTCGCCCTTGTTCCAAGGCAATCTTGGCGGTAATCAATGAGCCACTGCCCAGCGCGGCCTCGACCACTAACACCCCCAGACTTAAGCCACTTATGATGCGATTACGCGCAGGAAAACGATAGCCAAAAGGTTTGGCCATTAGCGGCCAAGGCGAAACCAACAACCCAGCGCCTGCTACGATACGCTGGGCCAGTGGTTGATGTTTAGCAGGGTAGATTTGGCCCAAACCCGATCCGAGTACGGCAATGGTGTCTGCTTGTGCATCCAAGGCTCCTTGGTGGCACGCTCCATCGATGCCTAACGCCAAGCCACTGACAATGGTTAAGCCACTGGCAGCAAGACGGTTGGCAAAGTGGGTAGCTAGGGCCATGCCGCTATTAGTGGCTTGGCGCGCACCCACCATGGCAATACTGGGTTCATTAAGCAAACTCATGCGGCCTTGTAACCATAGAAATGCAGGTGGGTGATGAATGGATTTTAAGCCCTCAGGATAGCCTGCATCGTTATACAACAATAAAACCGCCCTATGGGCCTTGGCCCACTGCAACTGTTTAACAAGACTTTGCTGCAGCGGTTGAGACGTTAACTGGGCTAAATACTGTTGTTGTGTATGACTCAAAATAGCACTGAGCTGAGGACATCGCTGTGGGTCTAATGTGACTTGTTCGCTACCATACAGCTGCGCCAATTCAGCGCCTTGTTTAAAGCTTAAGTTGAGTTCACTCAGTGCCAGCCAAGCTAAATGATGATCATCCATAATCATTCCATTACTAAAGACAGTTAGTGGTATAATTCTAGCTAATAAATTCACTTTTGCGTTAGTAATCCTCGGACTCGCTACGCCAGACTATAACGAACCCAGAATACTATGGCACTATTAACTATTTTAGAATTTCCCGATCCACGTTTGCGTAAAATTGCGGTGGATGTAAAACACATTAACGATGACACTCGCCAACTGGCGAAAGACATGCTCGAAACCATGTACCAAGCACCCGGTATAGGCTTAGCAGCATCACAAGTGAATGTGCACGAGCGCATGGTGGTCATTGATGTCAGCGATGACGGTGATAATCCGCGAATTTTAATTAACCCGACCTGGGAACCCTTGACTGAGGACAAACAAAACTACCAAGAGGGTTGTTTGTCGGTACCTGAGTTTTATGATGATGTGGCCCGCTATAGCAAAATTCAACTCAGCGCCTTTGATGAACATGGAGAAGCTATTTCTGAAGTAGCAGACGGCTTGTTTGCCGTGTGTATTCAGCACGAATTAGACCACCTCAACGGTAAGTTGTTTGTAGATTACTTGTCTAATTTAAAGCGTGACCGTATCCGTAAAAAGCTCGAGAAAAAGCACCGTGATGATATAAAAGACGCCCTTTACGAAGCTAAGGTCAAAGCCAATGTGGACGCCCAAGGGTGAGCCCAGCCAGTTTAAGAATTATTTTTGCAGGCACTCCAGACTTTGCTGCCCAACACTTGCAAGCACTGCTTGATGGCCCACACCAAGTGGTCGCTGTGTATAGTCAGCCAGATCGTCCTGCGGGCCGGGGCCGCAAACTGACGCCTAGCCCAGTCAAGGCCCTTGCCCTTGAACACGCTATTGAAGTACAACAGCCCATCAGTTTAAAACCAGAAGCAGCTCAAGAAATGTTAGCCAGTTACCAAGCTGACGTAATGGTGGTTGTGGCTTATGGCTTAATACTGCCTCAAGTGGTTTTAGACACTCCCCGCTTGGGTTGTATTAATGTTCACGGTTCGTTGCTACCACGCTGGCGTGGAGCGGCGCCTATTCAAAGAGCTATTTTGGCGGGCGATCAACGGTCGGGGGTCACCGTGATGCAAATGGAAGCGGGCCTCGACACAGGTCCTATGCTACTTAAAGTAGAAACCCCTATAGCCATCAATGACAGCAGTGCCAGCTTATACGCTAAATTGGCCGTGCTTGGTTGTCACAGCCTGACAGAGGCTTTAGATGGCCTAAAAAACTCAACCCTGACGGCGCAAGTGCAAGATGAAACTAAGGCTAACTATGCAGACAAGCTTACCAAAGCAGAGGGCGCCATCGATTGGCATCAAAGTGCGCAGCAGATCAGCCTCCAAGTAAGAGGTCTTAACCCTTGGCCAGTGGCGTACAGTGACTGGCAAGAACATCGCCTGCGCATCTGGATGGCCCACGCTATAGAGGGCCATAGCGATGAGCCCGCAGGCACTTTAGTGAGTTTGGATAAATCCGGTTTAGAGGTGGCTTGCGGTAACGGCCACCTTAAGATCACCCAATTACAATGGCCCAGCGGTAAGGCCCTAAATCAAAGTGAGTTAATGAACTTAAAACAGAAAATGACACTAGGCAACGCCTTTACCAGTATTAAGGTGGTGCACTAATCATGGCAAACCCGCGTTTATTGGCCGCCCAAGCACTCACTTCTGTGCTCTGCCACAAAGGATCTTTAGCGTCTAGCTTACCTCGGGCTTTGGAAGCCGCAGAACATGGTGACCGAGCTCTCATTCAGCAACTATGTTACGGCACGTGCAGGCATTTCCCTCAATTGGAACTGATTGCAGACCAGTTATTACATAAGCCAATGAAACCACAAGACCAAGATATTTATGCCCTTATTCTTATGGGTTTATATCAGATCAAGGCCATGCGTACTCCAGACTATGCGGCAGTTGATGCTACGGTACAGGCAGCTAAGGCGAGCGGCAAGCGCTGGGCAGACAAATTGATCAACGGGGTGTTACGGTCCTACATTCGGGGTGGTGCAGAGCTTGCAGAAGTGCTTAATGAACATGATGCCTACCGCTACAACCACCCAGAGTGGCTAGTGTCTAAGCTCAGTCATCATTGGCCCGATGATTGGCAAAAAATAATAGCAGCCAACGACCCCCAAGGACCCCTGACCCTGCGTGTCAACACGCGTAAAATTAGCCGTATGGATTATCTGGTTAGTTTAGTAGACGCCGGTCATGCAGCGCATGCCTGCCACATTAGCGAGGTTGGAGTGCAGCTTGCACAGGCCACTGATGTCACTCAATTGCCAGGTTTTGCTGAAGGTTGGTTTAGTGTGCAGGACGAGGCACCACAGTTATCAGCGCCATTATTGCAATTAGAAGCAGGTCAGCGTGTGCTTGATGCGTGTGCTGCACCTGGCGGTAAAACCTGTCACTTATTAGAAGCTGAAGATGTCAATGTGCTTGCTGTTGAGCTGGAACAGCGGCGCATTGGTCGCATGCAAGAAAATCTACAGCGTATGGGCTTGGCTGCGCAAATCATCTGTGCTGATGCCAGTGAGCCAGATCAATGGTGGGATGGCCAAGCCTTTGACAGGATACTGCTAGATGCGCCCTGCTCTGCGACCGGGGTCATTCGTCGTAATCCTGATATTAAGATGCTCCGCACCAGTGAAGATATTTTAGAGCTGGTCCAATTACAGCTAAAACTACTCAATAATCTATGGCCGCTGTTAAAGCCTGGCGGTTATCTGCTCTATGCCACTTGCTCCGTATTGCGGCAGGAAAATGATCGCCTGGTTGCACGGTTTTTAAAGCAACAAAAGCAGGCACAACATTGTGTCATTGAGGCTGATTGGGGCATTAAAATGGAGGTCGGTCGTCAACTTTTACCCGATCCAACAAGCCACGATGGTTTTTACTACGCTAAACTCTATAAGCCTCTGTAACAGTTACGGCCATGGTAGTATATTATGCCATGTGTTCTGCTATCATAGCGTCCATAAATAGCTCTTGAGGCATTTTGCTCTAGTATGAAAATCATCATTCTTGGTGCAGGTCAGGTTGGTCGTACCCTTGCTGAAAACTTGGCTAACGAGGCCAATGATGTAACCATGGTGGACCAAGATGCCGGCCACTTAAAGGACTTACAAGATCGCCTTGATATTCGCACGGTGCGCGGCCACGCCTGTCTTCCCAACATTCTAGCCAGTGCGGGTGCTGAAGACGCTGATATGTTGGTCGCCGTAACTAATAGCGATGAAGTCAACATGGTGGCCTGCCAGATTGCCAAAACCATGTTCCAAACACCGACTATTATTAGCCGTATCCGTGAACATCAGTATTTGTTAAAACGCAAAGAGCTGTTTGAAAAAGAGCCCCGGGCATTTCCTATAGATGTCATCATCAGTCCAGAGAAACTGGTGACCGCGCACGTTCAGCGACTCATCGAAAACCCAACCGCATTGCAAGTTCTCGATTTTGCCAATGGCAAGGTTCAATTGGTAGCAGTCACTGCCTGCCATGGTGGTCCATTGGTAGGTAAGCCCGTGTCTGATCTGCGCCGCCACATGCCCACCGTCCATACTCGTGTGGCTGCAATTTTCCGTAATGACAAGGCCATTGTGCCAACAGGTAAAACCCACATTCACGTTGACGATGAAGTGTTCTTTATCGCCGCAAAGGCCGACATTAGCAAGGTCATGGGAGAGCTTCGTCGACTAGAGAAACCCTATAAACGCATCATGATCGCAGGCGGTGGTAATATTGGAGCTCGGTTGGCCCGCAACCTGCGTAAGCATTTCCGGGTTAAAGTGATAGAGCGAGGATTAGAGCGTTGTGAGCGGCTGGCTGACATGCTTGAAGACGTCATCATTCTCCATGGCAGTGCTTCCGACCGAGAGCTATTGATCGAAGAGAACATTGAGTCGACCGATGTATTTTGCGCCCTAACTAACGATGATGAGGCCAACATTATGGCCTCTATGTTGGCCAAACGCCTTGGCGTGCGCACGGTGATGACCCTCATCAGCAATCCTGCTTATGTTGACTTGATCGAAGATGGCACCATCGACATTGCCATCTCCCCGCAACAAACGACCATCAGTAGCCTCCTCACCCATGTGCGCCGTGGCGATATAGTCAATGTTCATTCCTTGCGGCGTGGGGCAGCAGAAGCCATCGAGGTGGTGGCCCACGGTGATGAAAAAACATCCAAAGTAGTCGGTCGCAGTGTGGCTGAGATTAAGTTGCCTATAGGCACCAGTTTTGGCGCCATTGTACGTGGTGAGGAAGTGCTCATTGCCCACCATGACACGGTGATTAGGAACGATGACCATTGCATCCTCTTCTTGACAGATAGGCACATGATTCACGATGTTGAGCGACTATTTGCCGTTACACTTGGATTCTTTTAGGCGTTAATATGCACTTTCGGGTTACCTTAAAAATCATCGGTATGCTGGTAATGGCTTTCAGCGCTTCTATGCTGCCATCATTGGTGATTGCCCTAAGCATGCCTGGTGATGGCGCAGAAGGGACATTTGCGCTGTCTTTTGGCATTACTTTTGTGGCTGGTTTTTTATTATGGCTGCCGTTTTCTAAACATAATAAAGTGCTGCGTACACGTGATGGCTTTGTCATTGTTGTCATGTTTTGGTCTATTCTCGGCCTGTTTGGTGCACTACCCTTTTACTTCTCCACACCCCTGACTCTACTCAATCCAAATTGGAGTTATGTCGATGCTTTGTTTGAGTCTATGTCTGGCCTAACTACTACCGGGGCCACGGTGATTACCCACCTTGATGTATTGCCCAAGTCGTTATTATTCTATCGCCAATTTCTGCAGTGGTTTGGTGGTATGGGTATTATCGTATTAGCAGTTGCCATTTTGCCGATGTTGGGCATAGGTGGTATGCAGCTATATCGAGCGGAAACTCCAGGACCCGTCAAAGACTCTAAGCTCACCCCCAGAATTACCGAAACCGCAAAGCAACTATGGTACATTTACTTTACCCTAACTGTGACCTGTGGTTTAGCCTACTGGTTTGCAGGCATGAGCGCCTTTGATGCGATTACCCATAGTTTTTCAACCGTCGCTATTGGTGGTTTTTCAACTCACGACGCTAGTTTAGGTTATTTTGATAATGCTGCCATAGAAGCCATCGCTATTGTTTTTATGTTACTTGCTGCCGTCAATTTTGGCCTCCACTTTCACACCGCACGAACCATACGCCAGAAACACTACAAGGCAAGTTTATTACACTATTGGAGGGACGAAGAATTCCGTTTTTTCCTCAGTGTCATGGCCGTCATCAGCATCATTACTGTGACCACCTTGTGGCTGACTAATAATATGAGCTTTAACGACAGTTTTCGCCAGGGCATATTTGAGGTGGTGTCTATTGCTACAACCACAGGCTTTGCCACCGCAGATTTTGCCCAATGGCCCGCCATGCTCGGCTTCTTGTTGCTGAGCGCGGCCTTCATGGGCGGCTGTGCTGGCTCCACTGGAGGCGGCATGAAAGTGGTGCGAGTATTGATCGTACTCAAACAAGGCCTACGTGAAATCCAACGGCTCATTCACCCCAACGCCATCATTCACGTTAAGTTAGGTTCTAGCCCAATTCCAGATCGGGTGGCCGAGGCTGTATGGGGCTTTTTCTCTGTTTACGCCTTAGTGTTTCTGTTTATGATGATTGCGCTATTGGCAACCGGCTTAGATCAGGTCACAGCTTGGTCAGCCGTAGCAGCTACTCTTAATAATCTCGGCCCTGGCTTGGGCGACGTCGCCTCCCATTACGGTGATATTAACACCACAGCTAAGTGGATTCTGTGTTTCTCGATGCTCTTGGGGCGACTCGAAATTTTTACCTTATTAGTGTTATTCACGCCTATGTTTTGGCGCGACTAGGCTATTATAATAACTGGGTTTTACAAACCTATCCACTAACTTATCCACAGGATTGATAGCCCATGCCCCAGCGCTGGAATGACCGTTATGCTGTGCCTTTGGAGTTACCAGCGGTGAGTTATTGCCTTAGGCAATATGCCTATCTTTTGCCGACCCAAGGCACGGGTTTGGACCTCGCTTGTGGTCTGGGTCAAAATTCAATATTCCTTATAAAACATGGACTTACCATGCATGGGTGGGACTATTCTAGTGCCGGTTTGGAACAGATGGCACGCCACTGCTCGCTGCAAAAAGTTGAGGTAAATCAACGATGTATCGACCTCAAAAGTGCACCATGGCCGAACCTGCAATTTGATCTTATCTGTGTCACAGCATTTCTTGACCGCACACTTTGTCCACAGATTTTGTCACACCTTAAGCCTGGAGGTATTTTGGTTTATCAAACCTTTAACCAAGTCACTGATATTGTGGGTAAAAAACTTAGTAAACCCAGACGTCATGAATTTTTATTAAGCCAAGGCGAGCTATTACTATTGTTTAAGGAGCTGCAACCACTGGTCTACCGTGACGATCAGGAACTAACACCGTTAGACCATCCTTTGGCTGGCAAAGCCTTGCTCATCGCGCGCAAGCCAGGCTTGTCGTTAACAGCTGAGTCAGGATTGGCTGCACCCTGAGGTCCTAGTCAGTCACTCGCGGAGAATCGGCTCGATCTAGCTTGTTGGAGCCGTGACTGCTTGGGTACTGGCTGGCAAAGCCTTGCTCATCGCGCGCAAGCCAGGCTTGTCGTTAACAGCTGAGTCAGGATTGGCTGCACCCTGAGGTCCTAGTCAGTCACTCGTGGATAGTCGGCTCGATCTAGCTTGTTGGAGCCGTGACTGCTTGGGTACCCTACTCACGCCAACTAAGGGATTTACTAAGCTGCCAGTATGCAGACACTGTTTAGGTGGTATGTCGATTATTTGTGAGTGCTATTAGTCTGTTGCCAGCGCTTTTTGGCGTGGCTTGTATGACGTTATACAGGTTGTTCTAAAGTGTGTTTAAAACGGCGGTATTCCCACTGGTATTGTGCTGGAGCTCTTTTAATGAGGGTTTCTAAGGCTCGATTCATGGCGGCAACTTGGTCTTTCAAAAGCTCTTGTTGGCACTGATGAGTAATGTCTTCTAGTTCTATAGCGAAGCCTTGACTAGCGTCTAGACGCCTAGCAAACCCCATGATAATGCGAATGTTCTTGGTATGAGTCAACTGGCTTGCCAAAGTCATGGTATAGGCCGGCTGATCGAACCATGGGCTGATAATTCCAGCAGTTGGGGGCGGTTCCTGATCTGGCAATATTAAATTAACCTCACCTTTGAGTAACGCGCGCTTCAGCTGCATCACGCCTTTGGCGGTGGCGGGAGCGAGTTTCATACCGGCGCCGCTTCTAGCATCATGAATGAGTTTGTCTAGGCCAGGCAGTTTGGCAGGTTTATAAAGGGCGGTAAGGTTAACTTGTTGGGCTGCCCAGTTGGCAAACAGCTCCCAATTACCTAAGTGGGGCGTCAATAACACCACGCCACCGGTCGTCTGGGCTTGCTGCAAACACTCTAGCCCGGTTACCGTCATAATGCTTTCTAGGCCACGCTGGTTGGGTTGGGTCCAATTGATACCCATTTCAAAAGCCGCATAAATAGTATGCTGTAAGCTTTGGCGCATGAGTCGAGTTTGTTGGCTCTGGGTGAGATCGGGCCAGCAGCGCTGTATATTAAGCCGAGTCTGTTTGCGGCTTTGATTGGGTACCAGTAACACAAAAACCAATAGCAGTTTGGCTAGGCCATGCAGCCAGGAAAGAGGCAGCTTCCCCAGTAGGCGCAAGGTGCCAACGGCAAGGCTTGATTTCAAGTGTTGAGACATAAATAGGTCATAGATTAGGGCTCAAATTGTGGATTTAGCTGAGTTCGTTAATCATACCTCGTAAATGGCGCATAAACGAGCCGCCTGCGTGCTTTTAGACACAAGCCAGCCGTCTACTGCTAGTGTATAATATTGGGCTTAAAACCTGCCCTTGGCGTTGTGCGAAGGCAGGCCTTTCTTTTACTTAATGCGTGGATCTAGTCGTGGATAAAACAACCGATACCAGTACTTTTCAAGGGCTTATTTTTGCCCTGCAGCAATACTGGTCTGCACAGGGCTGCAATATTATGCAGCCACTCGATATGGAAGTAGGCGCTGGCACCTTCCATCCCGCCACTTTTCTTAAGGCCATCGGTCCAGAAAGCTGGCGCGCAGCCTACGTTCAGCCAAGCCGCCGTCCAACCGATGGTCGCTACGGTGAGAATCCTAACCGACTACAACATTATTTTCAGTTCCAAGTAGTGATTAAACCTTCACCCACAAACTTTCAAGAACTTTACTTGCAGTGCCTTGATCACCTTGGTATTGATACTCAAGTACACGACGTCCGTTTTGTAGAGGATAACTGGGAATCCCCAACC
>Ga0209712_10000831_pt1 | contig 26697 bp, 17 predicted proteins | sample ArcOceMetagenome_FD_187443 | JGI IMG/M metagenome (GOLD analysis project Ga0209712, IMG submission 187443) | Marine eukaryotic phytoplankton communities from Arctic Ocean - Arctic Ocean - Greenland ARC118M Metagenome (SPAdes) (version 2) | ecosystem: Environmental > Aquatic > Marine > Oceanic...
CATCATTCCAAATTCCCCAACCAGATTCAAAACCTTCAGTATTAATCGTCTGATAAGTACATCCTCCTCCATTTTCTTCAACTAAAGTAATATCTCCAGTTGCTAAGCAACCATTTCCATCATATACACTTACAGTATAAGTTCCCGCTCCGAGATTATTAATCGTTGCAGTTGTTCCTCCATTACTCCATGAGTAAGAATAAGCAGGTATTCCACCTATTAGACTAACCGTTGCAGATCCATCACTGTTTCCTGCAGTTGGATTAGTTCCTGAGATCGTTCCACCCAAAACAGTTGGTTCAGTTATAATTACTGAAACTGAAGATGAAGTTGTTCCATCAGTAGCCGTAACGGTATAAGTTCCAGCCGCTAATCCTGATGCCGTTGCACCTGTTACACTATTACTCCATGCATAAGTTACGGTTGCAACTCCACCTGTTCCAGCAGCTGATGCTGAACCATCGCTTCCACCATTACAAGAAACATTTGAGCTACTTGATATAGAAACATTTACGGGGTTACCTCCATCATCTGTGATTACTACACTTGAAATCCCAGTACAACCTCTTGAGTCACTTGCAGTTACAGTATATGTTCCTGCACCTATGTTATTGATCGTCGCAGTTGAGCCACCATTACTCCAATTATAAGAATAACTAGGAGTTCCACCACCGGCAGTTGCAGTCGCTGAACCATTATTTCCTCCACTTGCATTAGTTCCTGAAACACTAACTGAAACTGATAAAGGCTCCGTAATCGTAACTGATACTGAAGATGAAGTTGTTCCATCAGTAGCGGTCACCGTATAAGTTCCAGTTGCTAATCCTGTTGCAGTTGCACCTGTTGCAGAATTACTCCATGCATAGGTAATCGATCCCGTTCCTCCTGTTCCAGCTGCTGTAGCTGAACCATTACTTCCGCTGTTACAGGAAACATTACTACTACTTGAAATCGAAACTTCTACATTAGAAGAAGGATTAACTGGTACACAGAAATTAGTAGTTTCGGATGAACCAAAAGATCCACCACTTGCTAGAACTGTTCCCGAAGCATCTTCAGTCAAAGAATAAGATCCATTTCCATATGCACAACAAATTCCATCACCATAGATATCATTAATAATAAAATCATAACAGCCATCAGCCAAACAAGCTGCAATAGTTATAGTCGAACCATCAGCCTCATTGCCATAAGTTCCTCCTGTAGCAACTGTACTACCTCCCGCATTTACGATTGACCAACTTGTTTCTTCAGGATAATTATCCAAAGTGATTGAAAGCGTTACACCATTTGAGCCAGAACTAAAAGAAGAACTTGCTCCATCATTAGCAGAGTTTTCATCTGTTTGACCATTTGGACTACTAGTCGAAGCATCGAAAGTATGATTTCCACTTCCAAAAGAAACACTAGGTAGTGTAACATTAGCAGTAGCATTTTGTGCTAAAGATCCAGTCCAGTTATGAGTATTATTTGATCCTCCGTCTAAACTATAATTAATAGTTACAGAGCTTAAAGTATTTGAACCATAATTTCTTAAAACCACAACTGGTGAATCACTAGATGCACATATACTTCCAATAGGAGAAGTAATTGATGTAACTCCTGCATCATTTGCAGTACTTGAAGAAACTGAACTTACAGCAGCTTCAGCATTGATTCGGCCATGACCTAAATCATTCGACCAAGTGCCATTTGGTTGTCCGCCTACATTAGAATAGGAATATCCTCCTACTTTATCAGTTGTTGATTCAAGCGCTGCACGAGCTTGAGTTTCTGTCAAACTTCCATTGGCAGAAAGTACCAAAGCCATAACACCTGCCGCATTTGGACAAGCAGATGATGTTCCATTAAAATTGGTTACGTAATCACCACTTGAATATCCAGCAGAACCTGAAATATCTGTTGCGAAAATCTTAACTCCAGGAGCGGCTACATCTGCACCTGTTCCATAATTTGATCCCCACCAAGTTTCACCATCACAAGAAGATGGATTTTTTCTCTGGTTACACATACTCATCGCAATCACAGAAATAGTAGGTGCATAAGTTGCAGGGTAACTATTCGCTCCATTGTCATTTCCAGCAGCAAATAAAACCGGTGAACCTAATCCTCCACGTCCATTATTGATTGCATTATCAATGGCACCATTGATAACGGAAGAAGATCCACCACCACCCCATGAATTACTTAAAATATCTGCATTACCAGTATTGACAGACCAATTCAAAGCATTTCCAATCCATGCATTACTAGTCACCCAACTTGATCCAGAAGAATAGGCAATCCTTACTGGAATTATTTTACTATCATAAGCAACACCGGCTCCACCCGTACTATTATTTCCAACCGCTGCAACAATACCTGCACATGCAGTTCCATGCGCATCATCACCTGATGGATTCCCTCCACTTCCCTGACCTGTAGCATCGAAACCTGGTAACATGTTCCCTACCAGATCAGGATGAGTTAAATCTACCCCTTCATCAATGATAGCAACCTTGATGGTTGATGAACCAGTCGTAGTTCCCCATGCATTAAATACTTTCATATCAGCTCCAACAGTTCCTCCGTAGGCACCTGTATTCACTCCATCATTATTCAATGACCATTGATCATCAACATTAGGGTCATTGGTATTCATTCGTTTCATGAGTCTTAAAAAATCTGGCTCAGCATATGCATAATTTTGAGATTCATGAAGTTCATTGGCAATTTCCAATGCATTTTTGTTACCAATAACTTTTACCTCCATTAATAATGGATCAAACTCATTCCGCTCATGATTTAAAACATACAGATTCTTTTTCATTTCACTTTCGAAAAAAGAATACTGGCTTTCACTTTTGAGCTGAATTAAAACACGATCCATTACACCGTGAAGTGTCCCATCTTTATGTGCTAAAAAATGATTAGCATAATCTACTTTTGGGTTTGTGGCAAGTTCTTGTAACAACGTGTACACCTCAGACTCAGAAAATATATCCTGTAAATCTACCAAGGTAATTTGTGGTGCAGGCAACATCATCTCCCGAGTAATCGGTTTTATTTCTTTGTGTTCGGAAAAAAATTGTTGTTGTTCAGTAAAACTTGTACCTGACTTAAATTGCACGAGAATTTTTTGTTGAGAAACTTGAAGAAAAGATTTTCCTTCAGGAGAATAATAAAAATCTTGCGAGTTTGCATTGAATGAAAAAAACATCATCAATACGAATAGGGTCGAAAATTTTTTCATCATAATAAAAAAGAGTTTTAGAGAATAGCAGAACTGGAATTAGTTTTTAAATGTTTTGTTCGATTCCACAAGTAATGCACATCCCTTACTTAGGAAATGTTTTTAATTAAAAAATTAAGGAGATGAGATTATTCGAAATTAAAAGGTCTATTTTCTTTATTTAAGTTCATGGACAGAATTAATCCTGTTTTAAAGACAAGGTTTTTTCGATAGTTTTTCTTAAAAAATCCTTGCATAGCCTAGTTCTGGAAGTATTTTTTTCAGGAAAAATAGCGAAAAAAATGCTCTTAAAAACAGGATTAATTTTGTCTATGAACTTACATAACGGCTGCAGTTATTAAATAAGGTCTGTGTAAGAAAGAGGAATTAAATATTGGTTCAGATTATATTATTTGAATAATTACATGCTTGACATATAATATTCTAACAATATATCATTTTTAAAATGAATGAAAAAACTTTAGGTGCTTTTTCCTCGGATAATAATAATAATAATCGGCTTTTAGATATGGATGCAGAAGAAAAAACATTAAACTTTTTTAATATAAGTATCAATAGATGAAATATTCCTAAAAAGGAAATTTAAAAAATTTGAAAAAAAGATTTATCACAGACTAAAAAAATCAAGTCTCTGAGTGTTCAGATAATTGTCTCAACCAAAAATTATAACTTTTTTCAATTCTAAAATACTCTACTATTGTATCGATAAAATAATACATGCGAAATCCCTTAGAATAAAATCTAAACCTTTCATATTATATAATGAAAACTCATTTTTATATTCCCGTAATTCTATTGTTATTTTTTGCTTTACTTTCAATCTCTTTTTTGTTAGAAAACCAAAATATCCTTTTGGTAAAAAATTCAAAGTACCTGAACATTACGCCTACATTCCAAGTGGACAACTTTTCAAAACCCCCGAATTAAAATAGATGTTCTTCCTTTTTTTATGTCAACCATCGAAATTACCAACCTTCATTACAACGAATTTTTAACCGATTTAAAAGTTCAAGGTAAAATAGAAAATTACGAAATCACCAAACAACATCCAGACAAATGGAACGGCAAACCTTACGCTTACGGCGAACCATTTATAAAAAATCATCCTACACATCCTGCTTATGATGACTACCCTATTTTACCATTTCCAAAAAAGGTGCTGAATTACATTGTCAATGGTTGACTGAAAACTACAACCTCAATATCCTAAATATAAAATAACTTTCAGGTTACCAACAGAATAGGAATGGATACATGCCGCACGAGGTCGTCATGATTTAGCACCCTCCCCTTGAGGTGGATATTATATACGAAATGTTAAAGGTCACTTTCTCGCAAACTTTAAACGGATCGGAACACGGAATATTCATACGAATTGAGAGACCAACGAATATGAAGTCTTTGTTAGCAAAAATCCAGAAGCCCCAGCTATGCCGACGAAGGTCAAATCTTATTTCCCAAACGATTATGGATTGGTTAATATGGTAGGTTATGCTACAGAAATGATTTCCACAAAATCATTGACTAGCGACGGAAATCGAACTAAAGGTGGTTGCTTCGATAGTACAGGTTTTGATAGTAAATTTGATTCAGAAGATGAATTTGATGGATGGACGGAGCCTTCGCCTTCTATTGGATTTTGGACGATTATGGAGGTAAGTTTGAAATGATTTTTTCATCAAAAAGGGCTGTTAGCGCTCGAAGCGCTAACAGCCCTAATCGTTCAAATTCAAAGATAGAAAATTACTTCACCCGCAACTCCTTCTTCAATATCTTACCCGTCGCACTCATCGGAAGTGTCGGTACAAATTCAATTTGTCGAGGATATTTGTAATCTGCGATTCGTTCTTTAGTCCAAGCTTTCATCTCATCTTCCGTCGAAGATTGACCTTCTTTCATGATGACAAATGCTTTGATATTTTCTCCAAATTTCTCATCAGGAACTCCGATTACCGCTACCATCGAAACACCTTCATGTTTCATCATCACCTCTTCCACTTCTCTTGGGTAAACATTTAATCCGCCTCGGATAATCATATCTTTGGTTCGATCAACGATATAGAAACATCCATCTTCATCCTTAGTCGCCACATCGCCTGAATGTAACCACCCATTTTGAATGGTTTTGGCAGTTGCTTCTGGTTTGTTATAATATCCTTTCATCACGTTGTGACCTCGATAAAGCAATTCTCCTTTTTCACCAACCGCAACTTCATCACCATTATCATCCACCAACTTCACTTCAACTCCCCAAACTGGTTTTCCAATCGACCCTGGTTTTCTTACATCATTCTTATGATTAAATGTGACGACAGGCGAACCTTCCGACATTCCGTAACCTTCCATGATCGGCACTTTGAATTTAGCTTCGAAATCTTTCAACACTTGAACAGGCAAGGATGCTCCTCCAGAAAAACAACTTTTCAAGTTCTTGCTAATTTTATCCGTATTATATTTAGACGAATCAAAATTAACCATGCCCCAATACATGGTCGGTACTCCTGCAAAAATCGTCACGTTATGTTTTTCCAATAATCCAAAAACATCATCAGGATCAAAACGTGGCAACAATATATTATGTGCTCCTTTGTAAACTCCTGAATTCATCAAAACAGTCATCGCAAAAATGTGAAAAAGGGGTAGTACAATTATTTGAACATCTTCATTCGTAACTTCTCCTAAATTGGCAGAAATGATTGTATTCAACATGATACCGGAATGCGACAACATCGCCCCTTTTGGTTTTCCAGTTGTTCCCGAAGTATAAATAATTACTGCGGTATCATTTGGATCAGAAGCTAATTTTTTAAAAACTGGAGATTGACCAGCCATCAATGATCCCAAAGTTTGTGTTCCTTCGATTGGACTTGGATCAGTTGGTTTTGCAGTAATCATATAAAATTGCTCGCAAGAATCTACTTCTTGAAAACCACCATACCCCATTTCGCCCATCGGCAAATCTGGAGTTCCCACAAAACAGAAAAATGCTTTCGCTTCACTATCTCGCAAGTGATAAGCTATCTCATCTTTTTTTAATAAAACACTCAAAGGCACGACAGTTGCGCCTGCTTTTAAAATTCCAAAATAGATCATAGGGAAATAAGGCAAATTCAAACAATCGATGGCAACTTTATCTCCTCGTTTAATTCCTTTGCTTTTCAGTCCGTTGGCGATTTGGTTGGCGGCTCCATTTATTTGAGCATAATTTAAAGTAGTTTCTCCAAAGGTAAAAGCTGGAGAAGTCGGATATCGTCTGGCGCTATCTTCTAGGATGCAGGCTAAGTTTAACATTTATAATGATTTTTGTTTCTAAATATTTGAAGTCAATTATTAATGAGTTCCAAAGTACAAAATGAAATTCGAATCTTTATAATGGCTATTTTGTTTTTTATAAAATTCTTAAACAGTTTTAATGAAATCGACAATATGTAGTTTTGTCGAAAAAAACTAATCTTTAATTTAGATTAACCGTTATTACAATTATATTGAAAAATGGAATGAAATATTCTCCAGTAATTATTTTTGGAATATTGGTTATTCTACTTCAAACTGGACGAGTTAGGTTTGGACATGGTCTCGGGGATATTGTTGATCACGGTTTTGTATATCTTGGATTAATTTTATCTGTGTTCTTATTAATTGGAAAAGAAAATGTTCCTCCTAAAGTTTTTCAAATTTTATCATCTCTACTAATTGGATTTGGTATCTACTTATTTTTGAGTATGACTATTTGGAGAGGTGGTGAATCTTCGTGGAATGGAAATATTTTAGTTCAATTTGAAGAAAATCTGTATAGACCTGACCATCGTTATGAAACAAAAAAAAGTTAGTATCTTGTTTAAACCCAATAATTTATAAAAAATCAAAAATCATGATAGACAAATTAAAAGAAACCCTCAACCAAGCTTCCGAAATTTTAAAAGAACAAACTTCAAATATTGGTGATGCGATCAAGGAAGGTTCTTCCTCATTTAGCGAAGCGGCCAAAGAAAAATCTCAAAAACTCATCGATGATTGGTTATTGGTTTTTCGAAGATTGGAAGAGTATGGATTTAAGATTACCAGCTTTGGTTTGGGAGTTGCGATTTCTCCATCATTGGAAGTAGAACTAGAAGGTTCCGCAGAAAAATTTACTTTGGATAGAATCAAGGAATTGATGGAAGAAAACAAAAACAGTACTTCATTAAATTCAGTTCTTAGAACTATAAAAATGACCTACGAAACCCATAGTAAAATCAGTAGTCAAAAATATGATATCGTTTTGGTAAAAGTTTTGGTAAAAATAACTCCTGAAATAAAGGTCGTTCTCGGAGAACCGAAATTGCATTTGTGAAGGACTTCTTAAATTCAATTTTTGACTTAGATAATTCCTGTGTTTTCAAGTCAATTCAAAATAAAAATTAACGCTATCTTTTGGTCGTTTTTAACTCCAATTTTGAATTGACCACAAGATTTGTCCAAGAAAAAATAAATAAAAACCAAATTTTCTATGCATGAAAATTTGGTTTTTTTTATTGACCTTTGGCGAAAATTTAACGACATATGATTTTATCCATCCTGCGACAACCGGATGTAAATATTTTAGGGATTAGATTGCAAGAACCCATAACAACATTCACAGACTTACTCGTAACCGTAGTATGCTTTTATGCCTATTGGAAAATAAACAAAAGTGGAATTTCTAGCAAGGCGATTCAATATATCAAGTACTATTTTGTATTAATGGGAACTGGAATTGCCTTTGGTGGATTGATTGGTCATGGATTTCAGTATGCATTTTTGCCAGCATGGAAATGCTTGGGATGGGTGATTGGGATGTTTGCAGTTTTATTTTTTGAGTTTTCTGCTTTGGAATATACCGCTAATTTAATCCCTCCAAAATGGCATAAAATATTGGTCGGTTTTAGCATCATTGAAATAGTTATTGCATTAGCTTTTACGATTTCATTTGTTAATTTTAAGTATGTCCAATATCATATGATCTTTGGTTTTATTGTAGTGGTTTTTTCTTTGCACCTTTTGATTTATTATAAAACCAACGATCATGGTAGTCGGTGGATCATAGCTGGCATAGCGATGTTGGTTATTGCAATAAGTGCATTTAGTTATCGAATTACGCCACATATTTGGTTTAATCATAATGACTTATCACATGTGATCATCGCTGTTGCCACTTATTTATTTTTAAAAGGAGCATTGCATCTAGGGGAACCTCCAGAGGAATTGGCTCCGCAAAAATCAGTTAAGAAATAGAGTTGATTCGTTTGACGTTGAGCGTTAGGCGTTTTACGGTTTTATATAATTTCTTTTAGCATGAACTTTTATATGTTCTTTTTTTACATTACTCTTTTTTACTGAATATTGAACGTACAACGCCTTCCCTTAAATGTCTAACGAAAAAACCTTTTACAACCATGAATTTTTCATTCCTATCCAATAAAACTAGCCTTTACATCGCCATTCTAAGCGTATGTTTTTCTACTCAAATTTCAGCACAAGATTCCATCCCTCCTGTTCCTGATCAATTAGACAATACTGTTTATGCTGTTCACATTCATCATACCGATGAAGAAATTGTGCTCGATGGAGAGATGAATGAAGCAGCTTGGCAGCAAGGAAAAGCTTCGGGTAAATTTTGGCAAAATTTCCCTGGCGATAGCATTCACGCTAAGTCCCAAACGGAAATGTATATGACTTACGATGATGAAAATTTGTACATCGCTATTGTTTGTCATAGTGTAGGAACTAATTTTGTCACCCCTTCTTTGCGACGAGATTATGGCTTTGGTGGAAATGATAATTTCAGTATTCATTTTGATACTTATAATGACAATACCAATTCTGCTTTATTTGGACTCAACCCTTATGGTATTCGTCGAGAAGCATTAATCTCAGGAGGAGGTAGGCAACGAAACGATTTCAATTCTTCGTGGGACAATAAGTGGAATGGAAATGCAAAAATTTATGATAATTATTGGATCGGCGAATATGCTATTCCTTTCAAAACCCTTCGCTATAATGAAGGAAGTACGCAATGGAGATTTACAGCCTATCGAAATGATACACAGACTGGAGAGCGATCCACTTGGCTGAGAATCCCTCAAAATCGAGTACTCATGGATATGTCTTATATGGGAAATTTGATTTGGGATAAACCGCTAAAAAAGGCTGGGAAAAATATTTCAATTATACCATTCGTGGCGAGTTCCGCTACTCGTGATTTTGAAGATGTAGAAGAAACAGAACCCGATGGAAATATATCTTTCGGAGGTGATGCAAAAATTGCGGTGACTTCAGGCTTGAATTTAGATCTGACGATCAACCCTGATTTTTCGCAAGTGGAAGTCGATCAGCAAGTGACGAATTTAGATCGATTTGAAATTTTCTTCCCAGAGCGAAGACAATTCTTTTTGGAAAATGCAGATTTGTTTTCAGGTTTTGGTGCTGGTCGAGTGACTCCTTTTTTCTCTAGAAGAATTGGCGTAACTCAGGATACTTCCTCTGGTGATAATATTCAAAATACTATTTTATACGGCGCTAGACTTTCAGGAAAACTCAATGAACGAACTCGAATTGGTTTGCTCAATATGCAAACGGCGAAGCAAGTGGGTAATGATTTGCCAAGTTTTAATTACACCGTTGCGACTGCCGAACAAAACATTTTTGCCAAATCAACTATCGCGGCCATAGTCGTGAATAAACAAGCCATCAACGGGGAAGATTTTAATAGCTCCTTTGATAAATATAATCGAGTGGCAGGTTTGGAATATCGTTTAGCTACGCAAGATAACGTTTGGACAGGAAAGGCATCTTACTTTCATGCCTTCACTCCTAGCGATGAAAAAGATAAATTTTATCACTTTTTAAAACTAGAATATAATAAGAGAAAATACCGGTTGGAGTGGGCACATTATTTTGTAGGAAGTGGGTTTGATGCGCAAGTTGGATTTATTCCGAGGAAGGATATTTTGTTTATCAATCCAGAAATAGAGTTTAATTTTTTCCCAAAAAAGAGTTCAAGAATTAGCCGTCATCAATTACAATTTGAGCCTCGCTTTATTTACAAAACGGGAAGAGATGGAAATGAAATCGTAACGGACTTTAGCAATATTGAAAACCAAGCAGAAGGAAGTTGGAATATTCAATTTAACAATACTTCTAATATAAATGTTTCTGCGGAATATAATGATGTCTTATTATTGAACGATTTTGATCCTACTCGAATTCAAGAGGACGATATTTTTTTAGCAGCGGGTGATCGTTTTCAATTCTCTAATTTTAGATTTAGCTATCGATCTGATCAAAGGAAAAAATTCAATTTCAATTTAAGAACTAATTTTGGGCAATTCTACAGCGGTAATAGAAGTGGTATCGGAGGCAGTATTACTTATCGTTATCAGCCGTTTGGTTTTGTGAGTTTGGCTTATAATTATAATCGAATTACGAATCTAGGAGGTAAATTTGAAGATGCCAATCTTTGGTTACTCGGTCCTCGAATTGATATAACTTTTACCAAAAAGTTATTTTTAACCACTTTTATTCAATACAATAGCCAGTCAGAAAATTTAAACATTAATACTCGGTTTCAATGGAGGTTTGCGCCAGTTTCGGATTTCTTTTTGGTGTATACGGATAATCAATTTTATGATGAAAACTTTAGCACTAACCCTTTGACTGATAGTCGATTTACGACGAGGAATCGGGCATTGGTGGCGAAGGTGACTTATTGGTTAAATTTGTAAGAGTATTGTTACATTTTTTTTATAAAAAAATAGCTTTATGAAAAAAATCACCTTTCCAAGCTTTTTCTTATTTCTAGCAATGATTCAAAATGCTCAAGTTCTACAAGTGAAAGTGAACTGGGGAGAAAAATACTCAGTAAGAGATTTTGGTAAATATATAAATCAAAAACCGATAGGTCATACGGATAATTATATTTTCATTAGACATAAGTATAAAAAGAATAAAGAATTAGTGCAGTATGATTTCGAGAATAAAATAATAAAAAAAACTCCTTTAGATTTCAGATTTAAAGGAGATGAAGTTTTCATTTATAATGATTATCAATACTGCCTCCTGTGATTATTTACTAGGCAGCAATCATGATAAAAAATTACAACGAACTTTTATTCATACTCAATTTATTAAATTCGTTTCACTAAGAAGTTTAATCGTAAGGAGCTGACCGAGGAAATCAAAAACAAGGTGGAAGAGTAGAGACGCAATGCATTGCGACTAACTCTTCTCATAAGATGAATGATTCTTTTGTCTCATTATCCAAACGCTATGCTATTACCCCCCCCGAAATGAATTATTCCGTTTTATCCCCATTATAGAGACGCAATGCATTGCGTCTCTACGAAAAAAACCGAATTTCCAAGATGGAAATTCGGTTTTTTATTTTCTATAATAGACTTAAGGTCTGATCACTTTCTTCTTTGCATTTTGCATTGGATTAGGTGTATCAGGGAAATTATGTTTTTTGTAAACTTGGAACTTCGAAGGCATTTCCTTTAACGGAAATTGGTTATTCGATTCATCCACATCCGCAGTTTCTCGAAAAGGATCTAATCGAATAGCTTTCACTTCTTTATTTTTTACAAATACTTTTCGAACCTCATTTTCATTTTTTCTCCAAATCTCAACTGGTACTCTTTCCACTTCTACCGTACCATCTTCGAAAGTCCATTCGATGATAATTGGCATTGGCAGACCGCCTATGTTTTTGAAAAATAACTCATAGTAGTTTTTGCTACCGTATAGTTTTTTCTTTTTTCTTCTGTTGGGAGCTTCATCATACAAAGTTCCTTTGGTAATTTGAACAGAATCTTCCGTTTCCCAAGGTCGGTAATCAGTATAAAAGTCAACTAAATTTTTATCTTTTTCCACTTTGAACTTCGTTCCATTCGTTTGATTTCTAACTTTAGAAATATCGTCGAATGGTTTCTTAGCTGTTTGTGGAAATTCTCTTTCTACTTTTTCTGGCTTGTTTTTCAAATCAACTTGATACCAATTGATGCTATCTAAAGCGATATCTACATTTTCGATACTGTAGAACCAACCTCTCCAAAACCAATCTAAATCAACACCACTAGCATCTTCCATCGTTCTAAAAAAGTCAGCAGGAGTTGGGTGTTTGAATGCCCATCGCTCACAGTACTCTTTGAATGCCATATCGAAAAGTTCTCTTCCCATAATGGTTTCTCGAAGGATATTCAAACCTGTTGCAGGTTTTCCATAAGCATTCCAACCAAAGCCAACAATGTTTTCACTATTCGTCATAATTGGCTCTAAACGGTCTGGATTGCTACTCATATAACCAACTGCCTTACTAGCAGGCCCACGTCGAGAATTATAATTATTATCAAATTCTGACTCGGCTAAGTACTGGACAAACGTATTAATTCCTTCATCCATCCAAGACCATTGGCGCTCGTCACTATTAATAATCATTGGGAAGTAATTGTGTCCAACTTCGTGAATGATAACTGAGATGGCACCTTTTTTCGCTCGCTCAGTGTAAGTTCCATCTTCCTCTGCCCGACCGTAATTAAAGCAAATCATTGGGTATTCCATTCCGTTGGCAGCTTCTACAGAAATCGCAATCGGGTATGGATAAGGAATAGAATATCGAGAGTAAACTTCCAAAGTATGCTTTACCGCTTTCGTTGAATATTTGCTATAAATCGGGTAAGACTCTTTTGGGTAGTAGCTCATACACATTACTTTTTTACCAGCAGTAGTGGTATGTGGCAAGGCATCCCAAACGAATTTCCGAGAAGCTCCCCAAGCAAAATCTCGCACATTGTCTGCTTGGTATTCCCAAGTTTTTGTTGACTTACTTTTCTTACTTTTTGCATTAGCATTTGCTTCGTCCAAGGTTACGATCTCCACCGGCTCTGTACCATCATTATTGGATGCTAGCTCCCATCTTTGCTTTTGAGTGGAGCTCAACATTTCATCCATATTTTGGCATTCGCCAGTTGAAGCCACTACATAATCATCTGGCAAAGTCATTTTCACATTGTAATTTCCAAACTCCAAAGCAAACTCTCCACGACCAGTGAATTGTTTATTTTGCCATCCTTCCACCGCATCGTATACGCATAATCTTGGAAACCATTGAGTGATAGTAAAAATGTAATTATCTTCTTTTTCGAAATATTCATAACCACCACGTCCACCGATTCCGTCCACTCGATCAGTCAAATTGTAGTTCCATTTCACATTAAAAGTAAAAGTTTTTCCTGGTGCTAATTTAGTAGGAAGGTTGATTCTCATCATCGTGTTGTTGATGATATATTTTAATGCTTTCCCATTTGCATCAGTTACCATTTCGATGTTATGACCATATTTGTTTTCTTCGCCATAAGTTTCCAGACTTTCCAATCCATCTTGGCTCATAACTTTTCGAATAGAACTTGGATTAGCATGATTGGCATCGTTATCAGCTCGGTGCTCATTTTCATCCAATTGCAACCAAATATATTTTAAAGTATTGGGAGAGCGATTGTAATATTTAATCTTTTCAGTTCCACTTAATTGTTGCTTTTTAGTATCCAATGTGCATTCGATATTGTAGTCTGCTTGCTGTTGCCAATAATCTGGTCCAGGCATTCCATCAGCTGCGTGATAAGTATTTGGAGTCGGTAAGTCTTGGCCTAATTGCTCAAACCTGTTACCATGGTTGGACGTTTTCTTTTGAGCAAAAACTGAGGTAGACAGAGCTATCATACCACACAAAAGAAAACCTGTTTTTAATAAATTTTTAAAGTTCATCATAAAAGTTTGATTAGTAATTTTATCAAAGGAATAAAAGTCAGAGATTTTTTTCGTTAAAATCTTTACTAGAAAGAATAAAAAAAAATAAAAAGGTTGCTTTACAAGGTTTTTTTTACAAAAAGCTACCAAAAGTACAAAAATCCAAAGTGTTCTCAAAGTTTAATATAAATGATCTGTATCGGCAAAAATTTAATTGGTAAATAACAAAAATAAGCCTCAAAGACTATTTTAGACTTTGAGGCTTACTCTATCTTTTCAGAAAAAAACAATTTTATTTGTTCGATAAAACCACGTATTCCCATGGTTTTAAAACCATTTTAGCTTCTTTCTCCAGTTTCATTTTTTCATTGGAAAATACATTATTATATTCCCCTTTGTAACCTGTTCCTATCAAATTAAAGTTTTGGTTTTTATCTGATAAATTTAAAATAACCACCACTTTATCTCCATCTTTTTCACGCATATAAGCATAAAGATTCTTTTCATTACTAGTCATTATTTTTTGAGGTTCTCCACCAAAATCACCATTCCACAATGCCTTATTATTATGCTTTAAATCAAAAAGCGTTTTATAAAATTTAGCATAAGAATATCCTCCCCATTTAATAGCATCTTTTTCAAAAAACTCTAATCGCTTTCGATTCGCAGATTCCTGACCTGAATAAACTAACGGCATTCCATCATATGTTGCAGCAAAAACCGCAAACGTTTGAGCACCTTCCCCCAATCGATCAAAGGCAGTTCCTGCCCAAGTATTTTCATCATGATTGGAAGTAAACATCATGTGAAATCCTTGATTGAATCTTTCCCGATCTTGCTTCAACCATTCATCAAAAGCAGAGGCAGGTTTTTCTCCTTTCGCCACCTCATTCATGATATGATGAATATCCCAACCATAATCTGAGTGAAAATATCCATTGTTAACTTGGTCTGGCTCCTGCCCTTCTGCCAACATAAAAATATTACCTGCTGCAAATAGTGCATCACTCGCTTGCTTCCAAAAATCAGCAGGAACATCATGTGCTACGTCCATTCTAAATCCATCAATGCCGATTTTATTGACCCAAAAAAGCATATCATCGATCATAGTCTTTCGCATGTCTTGATTATCAAAATTCAATTCAGCAGTATCATACCAGTCAGTTGGATTACCTTTCAAGGTTGGTGATTTGATAATTGCTCCATCAACTTGAGTGTACCAGTCCGGATGATCTTTGATCCATTGATGATCCCAACCAGTATGATTTGGCACCCAATCAATAATCACTTTCATGCCTAAATCATGTGCTAATTTTAGCATTTTTTTGAAATCATCCATCGTTCCATACTCAGGGTTGAAACCCCGGTAATCTGAAACTGAATATGGACTTCCCAAGTATTTTTTCTGCTCTTTTGCATCTTTGATTTCTTCAATCATGATCTCAGGAGTTGCTTTTCGATTAGTCATACTAATGGGATGCAAAGGCATAAACCATAAAATATCAACTCCCATTTCTTTTAATCTTGGAAGATGTGTGGCAAAAGAATTGACCTGTCCATCTTCTGAATATTGTCGAAGATTAACTTCATAGATGGTCGCATTTTTTCCCCAACTTGGCATTTCACCAAGAATTCCATCATGTTTACATGCTGTAAAACTTAAAATGATTAGGGCAAAAATTAAATTGTATTTGTTCATTTTATTTTGTTTTTTCGTTTCTGTAAAATATAATTTCACCTACTTGACTTGGTTAACCCCATCAAAATAAATAGGGTCGGAACTACGTCCCTTTATCCTCTTTTTAGAAGAAAAATTTCTATAGACAGGGTCAGCCCTCCGAGCTTTATCGTTCAAAGTCTGTTAGGACTGACCCCGTCTGTAGTAAGATCTAGGAGCGAAAAAGAATAAGGTACATAGTTCCAGCTCCATTTATTTTGATGCGTTTAACCTACTACTTAGCAGGGCAATCGCATAAAAAAATTAGCGCTGTTTATTTGGTGATTTGTTTTTCTGTTCATCCTGTTCTTTCGGGAAATGGACTTCCTTGTTAAACAAATAAACAAATATGACTTTCTTTCGATTGCCCTATACTACTTAGGAATGGTCAAATAATAACTTATAACAGTTTACTACTACTTTTGTCCTTATTTTCCCCTTTGAAAGCAATCATTTATCCAGATAAACTCATGCTTTCAAAGCAAAAACTAAGCACAAAATAAGCGACCGAAAATTCTGAACCTATTTTATTCGCATTCCTTAGCCAGCAGATATATATTTTCAAAAATTATTTTTTAACACCTGGACGTTCTTCGACTTTGTCCATTTTAACCTGCTCGCCAGACTTTGTAATATTGGTATTTCCAATTAAAATTAAAACGGGTGAATTCATTTGTGTTTTCCAATGTTCGTTTTTTGTTTTATCTACTTCCTCATAATCAATCGTCAAATAGTTAGTTTCATCTTCTAAAAACCATTTCCCTGTTCCCAACTCCTTTCCATCTTGACCATAGGCAAAAGTCATATCTCTTTTGAATTCAATCCATTCTTCATTTTTAAACCAACCTCTACTACTCGATCCCATGTACTTCCAGATTCCAAAAAATGGAGACAAAGGACTTGCTTTTACGATTTCAGTTTTATCGTGATCATGTCCAGCGTGGTCGTGGCCAGCATGATCATCAACTGCTTTGGTTTCAGTTGGCGCTTGAGTTTGATCTATTTCTGGAGCAGAGCTTGCGTCATTTCCACAGGAAAAAAGAAAAAGACTTAACGCTATCATTAAGGTAATTACAAATAGTTTTTTCATTTTGAATACTTTTTTTATTAGTTGATTTAAATTAATTTTCTCTACCTACGCCATCTCATTATAAAACTTCGCGCTACTTTTTGCAGGAATATCATATTGCTCTTTGTAAATTTCTAAGTGCAGATTCTTACTCGATAAGTTTTTGATTTCAACTTGCTTCTTCCTTACGATAACTTGCAATAATGATTTTTTAAATACAATTTTAAAGGAAAAACTTTTCCATTCATTTGGCAAGGATGGATTTAAAATCAACTGCTCTCCCAGCACTCGCATCCCTCCAAAACCTTTGACCACCGCCATCCAAGTTCCAGCCATACTCGTGATGTGCAAGCCATCTTCTGTATCATTATTATAATCATCCAAGTCTAATCGAGCGGTGCGCAAATACATTTCATAAGCTTTCTCTTTCATCCCTAATTTTGCTGCCAAAATAGCATGTACACATGGAGAAAGAGAAGATTCGTGAACGGTCATCGGCTCATAAAATTCAAAATTCCGACGATGCGTTTCTTCATCAAACAACTCTTCAAAAAAATAAAGTCCTTGCAAAACATCTGCTTGCTTGATAAAACAAGATCGCAAAATCCTATCCCAACTCCATTTTTGATTCAATGGTTGATCCTCTGCTGAAAGGTCGTTCACTTTAATTAATTCTTTATCTAAGAACCCATCATGCTGAACAAATACATCTAATTTCTCATCATGTGGCAAGTAAATATTGTCAGTTATTTTTTTCCATTCACCTATTTCTACGTATTCATAAAATTTTATTTTCTCTTCCAATGCTGCCCATTTTCCAGGAGCTTTTTCCTTCATATAAGTGATGGCTCCGAAAGCATATTTCATACACCAACTTGCAATGAAATTAGTGTACCAATTATTGTTCACATTATTCTCATACTCGTTCGGCCCCGTCACACCATGCATCACATATTTACCCCGTCGTTCTGAAAAATGAACTCGTTGCGCCCAGAATCTCGCAATCGCAATCAAGACTTCTGTCCCATAATCGATCAAATATTCCTTGTCGCCCGTATGTCGAATATAATCGTAAATCCCGTAAGCGATGGCTCCATTTCGATGAATTTCTTCAAAGGTAATTTCCCATTCATTGTGGCATTCCTCCCCATTCATCGTGACCATCGGATACAAAGCAGCCCCAGTTTTAAAACCTAATTTCGCAGCATTTTCAATCGCTTTGTCCAATTGTTTGTAGCGATACATCAATAAATTCCTCGACACTTTCTGATCCGAAGTCGCCAAATAAAATGGAATACAATATGCTTCGGTATCCCAATATGTACTTCCTCCATACTTCTCACCCGTAAAACCTTTTGGTCCGATATTCAATCGAGCATCCTCGCCGGTGTATGTTTGATTGAGATGAAAAATATTAAATCGAATCCCTTGTTGAGCGGCAACATCACCTTCAATGATGATGTCGCTTTGCTCCCATTTTTTTAACCAAGCATTTCGCTGCTCGTCTAACATCAGATCAAAACCTTTGGTAAATGCTTTATTTACAGCACTTTGCGTATTTTTTGATAAATCTTCTTTGGGATGATTCTCTGAGGAAAGGTTAGCTCCGTATTTTAAAACAGTAATTTCATCGCCGTCCGTCACTTCTATTTTTACATCACTACTCACATATTTTTCTTTGGAAAAAACGCCAGCATTGTGATCTGCCGAATCACCATTTTTCAAAATCTGAAACTTCATTCCTGTACAAACTTGAAAAGCGGTCTTCTTCGTTTCTGCCAAAACATACCCTTCTTTTGGCTCCACATGCTGGTCAATTTCTACCCAAAATTTTTCATCATAATTTGCATCTTCATTTTTTACGTCAAAATCAACGTAAGGCGTAATATTTATTTCTCCTGAAAAATTTAACGCGGTAATTTTGTAAAAAATCGCTCCCACTTCATCATCGACGATGCTGCAAAATCGTTTGGCTTCGACTTTTACTTCTTTCCCACTTGTAAGTTTTGCTTTAAAAGTTCGCTCCAAATATCCTTCTTTCATATTTAGCACTCGACGGAAATTATCCACTTCACATTCCGCCAAATCGAAAGCTTCTCCATCTATTTCAATATCAATGCCTACCCAATTTGCCGCATTCAAAACTTTCGCAAAATATTCAGGGTAACCATTTTTCCACCACCCGACTCTAGTTTTGTCCGGGTAATAAACACCCGCCACATAATTTCCTAACATAGTCTCTCCACTAAATTTTTCTTCAAAATTAGCGCGTTGTCCCATGCGCCCATTTCCAATACTGAAAATTGATTCTGAAATTTTATTATGCTTTCGATAAAAGCCTTCTTCAATAATATTCCACTCGTCTTGCTTCAGATAATCTTTCATTTTATTTTTATTTTTCTTACCAGCGGTGTTAACCCTTGGAGGGCTAACACCGCTTTACCAAATTTATTTTTTTAAACTAATGCTAAAAAATTTTCTTCAATTTCTGCAAAAGTCGTTTTTGAAAAATCAGCCATCACCAAATGTGCATCCCCCAAATCGTCCTCACTTCCAATTCCTACCGCAAACATTTCTGCCGCCAATGCAGCTTCCACTCCTTTGGGTGCATCTTCAAAAACGATACAATTTTTGGGCAAAACATTCATCTCCGCTGCTGCCAATAAAAATCCTTCAGGGTGTGGTTTTCCATGCGTCACCATCGAACCATCGACAATAAAATCAAAGTACTTCGTCAGCCCAACTTGATCCAAAATCAACTTCGCATTCTTGCTCGCAGACCCCAATCCAATTTTATAATTTGGCAACTTTTTGATCTCTTCTAAAATCCCAACTACGTTTGGGAGAATCTCCGACGCATCCATCGTTTTGATATAAGTCAAATAATCTTCGTTCTTGTTGAACGCCAAATCTGTTTTTATTTTTTCACTAAAATTCATTCCTCCCCATCCCAAAATCAAGTTTAAAGAATCTACTCGACTCACTCCTTTTAGCTTTTCATTTTCTTTCTCTGTAAAATCAAAACCTAAACTATTCGCCAAGTTTCGCCATGCAACAAAATGGTATTTTGCGGTATCTACAATCACTCCATCCAGATCAAAAATGCAAGCTTTTCTTTGGTCATCCTCTGTTGGTACACTATTCGACATATTCGTTTTTATAAAATTTAGTAATTGATAAAATATAAGCTACAAAGTTAAATTTTAGCCTTTCATTTTATTGAAATAAATATTCTTTTTTTAAAATGATGCTCTTACATTTCTATTACAATTTCCTAAAAAGGTCTATTTTGCGGCGTTTATCATAGACTGGTTTCCAGCTAGCATATGATTTTAGAAAATTAGAATGAATGAGAAAAAATCAGAGGCTAACTGGAAGCTAGTCGCTCATGTTGAAAAAATGATTCAAGCACTTCAAAATTTCATCCAAAAAGAAAAACTTTTCCAACCCAATGAAAAGGTCTTACTTGCAGTCAGCGGCGGGGTGGACTCTGTGGTGCTTTGCCATTTATTTCATCAAGCAAAATTTGATTTTGGGATCGCTCATTGCAATTTTAAATTACGTGGAAATGATTCAGATAGAGATGCGCTTTTTGTGAAAAAATTAGCAGAAGAATGGCAAGTCCCTTTTTTTGAAATCGCTTTTGAGACGAATAAATATGTGGAGGAAAATAAGCTATCCGTCCAAGTCGCTGCGAGAGATTTGAGATATGATTGGTTGGAAAAAATTAGAGGCGAAAATGATTTTCAATACCTTGCCACGGCTCATCATTTGGATGATTCATTGGAAACTATTTTGTATAATTTCACAAAAGGTTGCGGCATTCGAGGATTGCATGGAATTTTACCAAAGGTAAAAAATGTCATTCGTCCCCTGCTTTTTTCTCATAAAAAAGAGGTCTTACTTTTTGCCAAAAATCATAAAATTTCCTATCGAGAAGATGCTTCCAACGCAACTGACAAATATGCTCGCAATAATATTCGGCATCATGTAATTCCTGTTTTGGAAAAAATAAATCCTTCCCTTCCCAAAACAGTTGCTGAAAATATTCACCGATTGCAAGAGACGGAGCAACTTTTTAATTATGCAATTGCATTGTTACAAAAAGAGATTACGGAGCAACGAGGCGAGCAACTTTTTATTCATTTGGAAAAATTAAAAGCTGCTCCTGCCCCATCGACTTTACTTTTCGAGATACTTCATCCCTTTCATTTTAATAATGATCAGACGGCTCAGATGATCGATTCGATGGATCATCAAGCAGGTGCAATTTTTCATTCGTCTTCTCATAAAGTTTTATTGGATCGTGATTTTTTTATTGTTAAAAGAACTACGCAAGAAACTGACGACCATGTTTTAATTTCAAAAAATAAAACTTCCATTACTTTTCCTGAAGGACAATTATCTTTTGAAATTAAAAATCAAGTTCCTGATTTTTCACCAAATAAAAAACACGTTGCACATTTTGATTTGGAAAAAATTCAATTTCCAATGACGCTTCGCAAATGGAAAGCAGGTGATTATTTTCAACCTATCGGAATGAATGGTCAAGGAAAAAAAGTGAAGAAATTTTTGACTGATTTGAAGTTGAATCGTTTTGAGAAAGATACTGTTTGGGTATTGGAATCAGATGGGGAGATTTGTTGGATAGTGGGGATCCGGATGGATGAACGGTTTAAAATTAATGAAAGAGTTACTTCTATTTTAGACGTTAAATTTAAAATTTGACATTTCGCAGGTAGAAACAAGCCATGCCTTGTCTCTATAGTCACCACCAATTTTCAAAAAAAACGGCATCTCCAAAATCTGGAAATACCGCCTCTGACTCTTTTAAAGGAAGTTTTAATTATTAGAATAAAGTCTATTTTATTTTACCCGCCTCAAAATTTTGCCCTCTTCGACAACCAAGTGAGTATCTTTATAACCCATTTCGTAAACTTTTTCCAAAGCAACTTTAGCTGCCAATTCCGTTTTAAATCCACTCAAAAGAATAACTGTAAATTTCCCTTTGACAATTTCCTCAATTTCTCCAAGCCCTTCAAATCTACTTTCATCAAATCCTTTGATATTTCTATAAGTAGCTACCCGAATTTTTAAATCCACTTTAGTATCCTCTACCACAGGTTGAGGTTTTGTTTCAACCGCTTCATCTTGAACTGTCAACTCTAAATTTTGACGACCTTCCTCTGCCACGATAAAAGCTTTAGCATATCCTTTTTTAGTGATGACTTTTCGAGCATCTTCTGCTTCTTTTTTAGTGGAGAAAATTCCTACTCGTACTTTTTCAGCTTTGCCTTCTTTCATTTTATAGACATTACCGATGTCTTGCAAGCTCTCATATTTTCCAATTTGAATTTCTCGTGAATCAAAGTAAGCAGCCACTTGGACGGCATAACCTTTTGGCACGGCAACTACATCATATTCATCCGTTGCACCTCTTCCAGTTCCTTGTGGAATATCTAATTTTGCGATCACTTCATCATCTCTTTCCTCTACGTCATCGATATTTGCCATTACCTCTCCACCAAATCCAGTTCCTGCACTATATGATTTTTTGAAAGATAAAACACCCAGCAAACTTTTATCCGTTTGACTTGTGATCGATACCTTCTTATTCGTATTAATATAACCAGCTTTGGAATAAGTTACCGTATAAACTTCAGGTGCTTGCAACGCTAATCGGTACTCGCCACGTTGATTAGTCTGAGTTTTCAAAGTCAATCCAGTTGCTCGATTAGTCGCTTTTATAAAAACATCACTTACTGTTTCGTTGCTTCCTGAGTCAACAATAATCCCAACATATTCATCTGAAATTTTTCGCAATTTCACTTCAAAATTTTTAGTCAATCGCTCTCCTAAACTTTTTACTTTCAAAGAATAAGCCTTGTAACCAGCTTTTTTAATTACGATATCACAACCTAATCCTGCCAAAGCTTGAAAGGCATATCTTCCATTTATATCCGTTTTAAAAACGGATTCTCCACATGCAGAAAAATCAACTGATGCACCTTCCACAGGACGCATATCTGATTCATTGACAACTGAAATAATAAAGTTATCCGTCGTTTTTCTTACTTTATAAATGTCTTCATTTCCCTGACTTCCTTTTCGATTACTAATCAAGTAGCCTCGGTTTTCACTTGACTTAAAAATAAACCCATAATCGTCAAATGAACTATTAACGGCATTTCCTAAATGGTACACATCATTCCATCCACCATCTCTTTGCTCTGCTCTAAAAACATCCATCCCTCCAAATCCATGATGATAATCTGAAGAAAAATAAATTGTCCTTCCATCAATATTAGGAGAAATTTCATCACCAGGAGTGTTGACCACCGGCCCTAAATTCTGGGGAACTGACCAACCATTGGCCGTTTTGAAAGCAGAATATAAATCCCATCCTCCAAAACCACCAGCTCGATTGGAAGAAAAGTAAAGTAATTTCCCATCCGCTGAAAAAGAAGGATAACCTGCTGAGAAACCTGCTCGATTGAATGGCAATGCTTTGATATTCTTCCAAGTTCCATTGGCATCAACTTCTGCAATGTACATCGCTAAAGTTCCACCAGCCTCGGGCACTTGACGAATTCCATTTTCAAAAATATTACGTGTAAAAACTACCCACTCGCCATCGTTGCTAAAAGCAACTGGCCCTTCGTTATAATTATTAGCCAAATCACTTTGCAGCAAAGTTGGGATTCTTAAAAACCCTTTGTTGTCCATCGAAGTGATGTATAATTGATTGTTTGGACTTTCAGAAAACCCTTTTCCTTGATTCTTTTTAGTTGATCTTTTGAGGTCAGTTCGAGAAGAACTGTAGACAATATAATCTCCAAAAAATGCTGGCCCAAAATCTGAGTAATTCGTATTTACGTATTCTTTGTATGCTCGAAAGGTCGCAGGTTTTCCTCTAAGCGAAAGTGCATAGTCGCAACTTTTGACAAAATGAGAACCTGTTTCAGGATTAGATTCTGCATAAGTTTGAAACCAAATTTTTGCATCATCATATTTTCCTTGAGTCATCAAAACTTTTCCATAATATAAAAAATGGATGGGGTCAATGCCTGCATATTTTACCGCTTTGGAATACCACTTTTCCGCTTCATCCATTTTATTTAACATCCGATAACTGTCTGCCAAATTCGATAACGCTTGAGGCTCGTCAGAATCTTTTTGGATAATTGCTAAATAATTTGGGATCGCGTAGATATAAGCTTTGAGTTCATATTGCTTATTAGCCTTGCTCAAAAGGTTTTGACTAATGGCTTGCGAACTCATTGCAATCGCGAGAAGGAAGAAAGAAAATCGAAGTAAGTATCTCATAATTCTTGTTTTTTGAAAAAACTAAATAACCAATATTCTTAATGCTTTTTGGAAATACAATAGTATAATTCCACGGCAAAAGATTGGCTTTTTTCCTAATTAAATTGGTAAAAATAGTTTGACTTTATAAAAATACAATGATTCTGCATAAGATGCAGCCTAGATAACCCTATGAAAATCAAGGGTTTATGTGGAGGATTAGTTTAAAAAAAGTCTCAATTATAAGACTACAAGAACGACAAAAATACACATTTTTTGGGATAATTAATAAAACTTTAACAGGGGACTTGGATCAATTTATTTTTATAAATTTCTTAACTATGAATTCAGATCTTGCCGTTTCAATTTTCAAATAATAAACTCCTTTGGGAAAATCAGCAATACTTATTTGGGAAAAATCATTTTCTACTTGAAGTGATCTTATCATTTGACCTTGAAAATCGAAAATCTTTAACTGTTCTATTTCTAGCGTTTCATCATATTCTAAATTCAGAATATCTTGAGTTGGATTTGGGAATATCTTTATGTTGGTTTGCTCCAACTCATTAATTGAAGTAGGTATAAAACAATTATTACCGTCTGCTGAACCATATAAAAAATTTCCATTATTTGAAAAACATCGTAGCGACAATCCTGTATCAGTTTGACAAAATACATCAACGTAATAAAATGCATAATTCCTTCCTCCTATTCCTTCAATCCAAAATTCTTCAATATTCCAATCAGCGCAATAAAGAGAAGTAATCGTCAATCGTTTTCTCTTAGTTGCATCATTCAACTCAATTGAATCAACTGCTGTAACAATTGAATTTTGTTCAGGCGAAACATTGGATACAATCGTATCTCCTACAGATAATCCAAAATCATAAATTATTCTTTCTTCATTGGAAGCATTCAGTTGATAAACCTTTTGAGTCGAATCTTCTCTAATATATTTTTCCAAAGTCCAATCAGCTATACTCGGATCTTGATTAGTATACCACATTTTTTTATAATTGATTCCATTTATAATAGTGTCTCCCTCTATTCGGTAGGTGCTGCTAAAAATACCAGCAAAAGTATAGTTGACCATACTCCATTGATTCCCCTCCTCTACGAAGGATTGAGAATTTATATTTTGACAAAAAAAGAAGGAAAGAATAAAAAGTAAAAAAGTAGTTTTTAGTTTCATGATTTTATTTTTTTTTCAAAGTACCAATTATCTATAATTATTTTCGAAAATTTCTTTTCGAAAGAGGACGTTAAATTACATCATTACATCTTGATAAAAAATTGCATTTATCTTTTTTTCCAAAAATTCAAATTACCTTAGTCGAGAACTTTTTTTCCAAAAAATAATCAAAACAAAATGAAGTCATTAAAAATATTATTCTTTGCGGCCATTTATATTTTCGCTTTTCAACAATGTGCTCCGGAGTCAAATGCTACCGCTGAGAAAGCTCCAGCTAAAAAAATGGAGACTCCCCAACGAGCAGAATTTGCCCTCGCCATCCACGGAGGTGCAGGTACTATTTTGAAAAAACACTTAACTGATGAACAAGAAAAAGCTTATCGGGAAAAACTCAACGAAGCACTTAGCGTTGGGGAAAAGATTTTGAAAGCAGGGGGTTCTTCGATGGACGCAGTTGCCCAAACAATTATGGTGATGGAAAACTCTCCCCTCTTCAATGCAGGAAAAGGAGCTGTTTTTACCAACGAAGGAAAAAATGAAATGGATGCTTCATTCATGGAAGGAAAAATGATGAACGCAGGTGCAGTCGGCGGATTGACGGTCATCAAAAATCCTATCCTCGCAGCTCGTGCGGTGATGGAAAAATCTGATCATGTTTTGTTGACTGGAAAAGGAGCAGAAACTTTTGCTAAGGAGCAAGGTTTGGAAGTTGTTGACACAAAATATTTTTACACCGACCGAAGATGGAAATCTCTGGAGCGAGCCAAAAAAGCGGAGAAAATTGAACTAAGCGAAAGTGAGGATGAGGCGGAAGAAAAAAAACATGGGACAGTTGGCTGTGTTGCTTTGGATAAAGATGGCAATCTCGCAGCTGGGACTTCAACTGGTGGAATGACCAACAAAAGATACAATCGGTTTGGTGATGTGCCAATCATCGGAGCTGGAACTTATGCGAATAATAATACTTGTGCGGTGAGTTGCACCGGTCATGGCGAGTACTTTATTCGATGGGCCGTGGCTCATGATATTTCTGCGATGATGGAATATAAAGGCGTAGATGTAGAAACAGCTGGCAATGCGGTGATCAATGAAAAATTGGTCAAAGTTGGTGGTTCAGGTGGTGCTATTTGTGTGGATAAATATGGGAATATTTCAATGCCGTTTAATTCGAAAGGGATGTATCGAGGATATGTGAAGGCGGATGGAACGAGGGAAGTTAAGATATTTAAATAAAAACCCCCAGCCCCTAAAGGGGAGCCTTTTTCGATTATGTCTTTGGCAATCGAAAAAATTAATCATTATTTTTTTGACGATAAGTTCTTGGTCACAATTAAATCACATTTATTTTGGCCTCTTTTTTCATCTTCCTTCGTTAAAAATCCTCGTCAACATAACGGTTGCCTACGTTTTTTGCCTCGGCT
>Ga0209712_10000832_pt1 | contig 26691 bp, 23 predicted proteins | sample ArcOceMetagenome_FD_187443 | JGI IMG/M metagenome (GOLD analysis project Ga0209712, IMG submission 187443) | Marine eukaryotic phytoplankton communities from Arctic Ocean - Arctic Ocean - Greenland ARC118M Metagenome (SPAdes) (version 2) | ecosystem: Environmental > Aquatic > Marine > Oceanic...
CCTTTCCTCTCCTGGGCACCATATTCAGCAGTAACCCATTGATTTGCTTTTATTTTACCTACCGAGGTAAGCCAGACAGTGGCGCATACTTAAAAGCCTTCTAAACACCGATATGGACTTTAATATCTAAGATTTTCACCCCTCAGAACTCAGGTAAATCAACACCCAACTGCCGTAAATAGGCCGCCACTTCGGTACTAAGTACACCCCCAATACGCGCTTTTTCTGCCAGCTCTGTTGCCTTCTCAATTTGTCCTTGAGCTGCTAATGATACGGCCGCACCGAGCATCCAGCGTGGTTCGTCGGGTCGGAGTTTCAGTGCTCTCAAATAGGCCGTTGCCGATTCTTGATGACGCCCTAAGCGCTGGGCTGCATTACCTCGAATCGCCCAGACATCCGCAAAACCAGACAGTGCAGGTTCGAGACGTCTTAGCATTGCCAAGGCTGGGCCAGGCTGGCCCTGTACCAAATCCATGCGAGCCAGCTCACGGGCTAGCAGAACAAGTTCCGAGTGATCAGCAGACGCTGCACCTACAGGATTGGCCCGCTCCGCTGCCGCTAGCGCATCTCGCAGGAGACTCATGGACGCCCGGCGAGAGCCCGATTGCCAAAGACTCTGTGCCTGTGCCAGGGCCTCTAAAACGGGTGACCTACGCTGAGGAGCAGGTAGGCTCGCCGCAGGTTTCACTGGAGCCGAAACCACCGGCTGTTTACTGACTACTCGCTCTATGGGTGCCCGAGCTTTTGGAGATGATTGGGTGGGGGTCGATACCGCGGCAACAGCAGTCGGTTTTACTACCGCCGGCTTTGGTTGCGGCGCTGGTGCCGGGACAACGGCAGGCTTTGATTTAACAGCCGCAACGGGGCTAGCTACTGAAGCTATTACAACAGGCTGTTTAGTGACCTGTCGAACTGTCGCCGCAGGCGGCTTATCGGTATTAGTAATGGGAGGACTTGCGAGAGGCGCCATCTGCGCCAAGGTATGCTGTAAAAACCCGCTTTGATTAAGGTACCACCAGGGCCCTACAGCAACCGCTAACACCACCGCCGAAATCGCCAATATGGCGCCAAGCGACAGAGAGCTGCGACTGCCGCCGGCCGTATCTGAATCATTCATAAGGAGCGTGTTACTCTCCAAGCCCGTGCGCGACTTACCGGTTTGCTCCGGCAGTTTGTCGGGAGCTCTCCGACTGTCTAGGTCGCGCAACATTTTGTTAATAACGCTCACGGTAAATCTCCGGAAAAAATAATCTTTAAACTGCTTTTCTGATGCCTTTCTATCCCCTGGCCTTTTTTTACGGAATACGCCTTCCCACCACCACCACCAAGGCACCCTCGAACGCACCCCCGGTGTATCTGAAGCGGCCAAACGTACATGACGCAGGTTGATGCGACGCATCTTTTCACCATAGGCCAGCATTAGGCACTTGTTGGCCAGCAAATTGATCAGCCGGGGCACCCCGCCACTCAAAATGGCCAATTCTTTGGCTGCGTCAGCATCGAATATCTGCGTATCGGTTCCTTCGCCCAATGCCGCCGTTGCCAGCCGATGTTCAAGGTAGCCGGGAACACGATGGGCCATCATCGGGCCGATGTAATCGCTAAAAGTGATACGTTGCAACAGCTGACGGATCTCCGGGCGGGACAATTTCGTGTCTAGTTCAGGTTGCCCCATTAAAACCAGCTGTAACAATTTTTGCTTTTCCGTCTCCAGATTGGACACCAGACGCAAGCTCTCTAACGTGCGCAAGGGCGTGGCCTGAGCCTCATCAATGCATACCACCACACGCCTGCCTTGGGCCGCATGGGCCAATAGACAGTCGTGCAGCGCTTTGAACGCCTTATCTCGGTTAAGATTTGGTGATACAGAAACACCCAACTCGTCCAGCAATGCCATCAGCAAAGCATCTGGACTTAGAGAGGGGTTAGGTATGTAGGTGGTAACAAATTCACCTTCCAGTGTCTTTAGTAACTGGCGGCATAGCATGGTTTTACCGCACCCTACCTCGCCGACAATTTTCAGGAAGCCTTCGCCACTGCGCAGCGCAACCAACAGCATGTTGAGCGCAGCCTGCACCTCTTCATGGGGATAGAAGAAGTCTGTGTCTGGCGTGATCGAGAACGGCGCCTCACGCAGATGAAAATGGCCTAAATACATCACTCTACAGGTAGTTTTGATCTGGCATCGTCGACCGAGCCATCAATACGAATAACCCGTGCACGAGCAACATCTATCGCATCCAATGCCGCGCGTGTCTGACGGGTTTGGTCTTCCCAGTCCTCTGCGTTACGAATGATGGTGGGCTTAATAAGCACTACCAGTTCCCTCTTTCGTCCTGAGTTAACGCGATTACCTAACAGTGAAGACACCGAGCCCGGCAGACCAGACGATTTACGACTGGATTGAGCCTGCATCAAACCGCCAATGGCAACAATATTGCCGTCCTGAATACGCACCATGGTGTCGAATTCATTGACTGCGCTCGACGCCAACGGCAACCGGTAATTGCCGACCGAACCGAGATCAACTTCCTTGACCTTTTCCGAGACCGCCGTGACCGATGGCCGCACATGCAGTGTGATGTTGTTGGTGCTATCAACCTGCGGCGTCACATCCAGGGAAATACCCGAGAAGAAAGGCGTCAGCGCGAGTGTGGGAAGTGAGGGTGCCAAGTTATTGTTGGTGCCAGTCTCAGTTCTGGTTCCGCCTCCCGATACATTGGTCACGAAAAACTCATCTGTGCCCACCTTAAGTAGAGCCTTCTGATTGTTTAGGGTCGCAATTCGCGGACTGCTCAAAATTTGCACACCGCCGCGGGTCTCGAGGAAGCCGAGCACGGCCTGAAAACCATCTGCTGCCAATGCTAGACCAAACAGGCCTGCCCCAGCGGAGGGCAATCCAACGCCACCCGCCAACATGGATGTGGTGGCTGGGTTGAAACCAGAAAGGCCTGCTTCGACGCCACTGACCAATGAATTGCTGGCTGTGTTGCCGCTCATGGCCCCGATGGCCCCTGCGACATTGCCGCCGCGTCTCAGGCCAGACCAATCAATACCGCTCTGATAACCGTCATGCAACTCGACTTCAACAATTTTCACTTCCAACATAACCTGGCGCTCAACGGCAACTTGCGCCTCTTTGAGAAACCTATCAACCTGACGTAACTCATCGGGCATAGCCCGCACTACCATAATGCCCGCCTGGGGACTGGTGGTTACGTTGCGCCCAATACCTTCGCCTAGCATGGACTCAACCGCTTCGGTTAACTCGCCCCAGAAGTCGGTGCGCGACGAGGTCATCACGACGCTGTTTTCATTTTGGCTGTCTTCCGACAATCCTGAGGAAGATCCACCTGAGTTGCCTTTCAGTCCACCGGATGCGACGCGTAAACTACTCGTGCCATAGCGCTCGGCGTAAGGGTAGTTAATGGTAAAAATTCGCGTTTGCAGGGTTGGGGCATAAACGGTAATACGCCTACCCACCATCTTAAAATCGTAACCATACACATCACGGATAGCCTCTAGGGTCTCTAATACCGTCACGCCACGCAGTGTCACCGACAGGGTGCCAGCCACATCTGGATGCATCAACATGCTGTAGCGCGTATCGGCAACAATGGCCAAAAACACGTCTCGAGCTGGCACGTCTTTTACCAACAGATCCAATGTTGGCTCGGGCAGTCGTGGCATTATCGGTGGCGCAGGTTCTGCCAGTGCATTACTAATACTCAGTGGCACAGCGACAGGTTTAACCGCTTTTACTGGCGGCAAAACTGCGCGAATAGCTTCACCCACATCAGGTGTTCGCAGTGGCCGCTCAGTAGCACATCCAGCCAATAGAATCATGGCCATGGCAATACAGAGACCGAATGTTGGGGCATAGCGCGTTCGTGCGAAAGGCCCCTCCGGGGAAATTGTATTCATGTTGGGACCTTTTTAGTTATCGGGATACACATCATGGTTGAGCCTTGGCGCAAGCTGCGACTGGCGACGATGATGGGGAAGACTCCGGTTCACAATTAGCTGTCCCTGCGTGCTGCGTAACAGTGCGTCGCTGAATACCGGGAAACTGCGGCACTTTTCGTAACACACCGCCTTCACGCAACCAGATTTCAGTTTCAGTAATACGTTCAATGAGTACTCGACCAATTTTCTCGCCCTGAGCAAAAAAACGGTTGCCGATTACCAGATGCGGCTGACCGTTTTTTACAATAATCGTCATGGCACCCGACTCGATGCCCAACAGGGCTCCAGCCGACCGAGACACGGCCGGCAGTAACTCTGGAGGCGGGGTCGTCGGGTCGCGCAAACTCTGGGCGGTAATCGGGCTGGCTGTAAAAAACAATAAGATGGCGATAAGCCAGAGTCGGCCCAGCACCCGCTTCGGAGGCATGCCTGATAGGGTATATGTCATTCTAAATACTCATCGATTACAAACAGCTGCAGGGTCAACTCTGTGGGCCGTTTGTCACTTTTCATGTGCATGCTTCCCCAGCGCACATAGGGCAGTGCATTCTCAAGTGCCTCCAGGTAGCGCATCAATTCAAGGTAAGGCCCGGATACTCTCAACTGAATACTCTGGCGTGTTAGCCCAGCAGGCAATACAGCCACAACGGTTTCAGCAATATTTTCGCTTGCCACCTCAGGCGTGATCGTGGATTTATTTAGTAGCGTCAATCCCTTATGCCGATGCAATAAAGAAAAAAGAGCCTGGGTGAGTGACAGCTGATTGCCCACTGGCCCTCCGCCCATAATCGTTTGATTCACCGCCCCCAGCTTGATGTTGACAGAGGCAATTTGACTGCGCAGGGCTTTGATTTCGTCCGTCGGCGTGGCCACGGATTCAATAACGTCCCGCGCACTTTGTAATTCGGCGCTTTGCTTATTGAACTGTTCTGTTAACTCTTTAAATGCGAGGCTTGCTGGCGACCACCAAACAATATGCACCACGAATATACAGATGGCGGCCACCGCTAAAAACAAGAGCACCCGCTCGCGCAGGCGCAAGGTATTTATGCGAGCAGACTGCAGCTGCCATTGGCTTATCCACCAGCGCATCACAACCCTACCCCGCTTGCGATCGAAGCGTTGGGGATCCCGCTAATGAGACTAAACGACCAGACTTGGCGAGTTGTACTACCCCCTGTTTTAGGCGTCACGGTGCTGCTGTTCTCAAGATTGACGTCGGATAACTTTTGCCCTTCAAGCAGGGGGCTATCGGCAAGTCTGGCAACCCACTCACTGAGTACCGCAGGCTCAAGGGTAAAACCTCTGAGCTCAAATTGCGCTTCATCCGCCTTAATCTCAGTCACCCACACCTGGGGCGGAATACTCTGGGCCACCAGTCGCAGTCGGCCCGCATGCCCCCAACCTGAACGAATCAGGCCGCGCTGCCGCTCTTGGGCAATGTTTTCTCGTTGCAGCAATGCAGTGCGGCTACGTTGAAGTTCTTGAGTTAACGCAGCCTTTGTATTGTTGCCGACTTCGCCCAACCCTATGGCGGCTTGCACAGCCTCAAGCTCGCGGGACTGTGCTGCCATAGATTTTTTAATGTCTTCCCCCTCAACCTGCATGCTCCAAAGCCCATAGCCGCTCAAGCAACCCACCAGCAACAGTAAAACAGCCAACGTCTGCGCCATTGCCTGCGCCAAAAACGGGTGTTCTTGCGTTGACTGGAGGTAGGTAAAGAGATTTATTTCCTGAGGCATATGGGCTGATGGCGACCGGATCAGAACCCCCAATAGTGGCAGGCACAGCGCCTTGTCACTCTCAGGGCCACCCTCGAATTCGGGAAACAGGCCACTTACATCCATGGGCAAAACCGTCTGCCTGAACTCCACCCCAAACCTTTTGGACAAATTTTCACTACTCTCGCCAGCATAAACACGCATACCATCGAGAGGCAGACTCGCCCAAGAACGATTCCATATATCCAGCGAGCGTTGTACCTGCGCCAAAAATCGCCCCACTCTGATGTCATCACCGACCCAGGCAAAAGATTGACTGACATCAGCGGGCTCGCCAAACTCTTCAGGTAGGCTGCTACCCTGTTCCCAGGGTGCCACCAAAAACCCCTCTGGCAACTCGTATTGGTGCCGGTAAAACAACGCATTGTTGGCACTGATGGTCAAAACAATAGATTTTCCGTCCGACGATACCAGTGCGGCATTGGCGTTGCCTTCGCGCCCCTCCAGCCCAGCCAGAGCACTTTGAAGATTACGCTGCGCGGTTTCTTGGATATCAATGACCGCCACATTCCAATCCATGGCATCAGCCAGGACCAGAGTTTGACGCATCATCAGGTTATCAGCTGCCACGACGAACAGCTGCCCGGAGGTCTTTTCTTGCTGACTATCACCGACAGGCATCATATCCAGGGTGACATCGTCGAGGTCCCCTTTGAGCTTATCCTTTATCTGATAACGAATCGCTGAGCGCAATTCTTCAGCCGGCACCGCGGGCGAATCAATCTGTAAAAACTGGTACTGCTCTGACCGCAACATAACGCGGGTATCAAGACCTTCGAGTCCCAACGCCTGCAGTCGAAAAATAAAGTCTTCAGTGTTATCTGTACCCTGCCGCTCGACACCAAACTTGAGTACCTTGTGGGTTCCATCGGCGAGTATTAGCGAGTGCACGTAGGCCAGAGTCTGGCCCAACCAGGATACAGTCAGTCTCTCATTTGAGTCTTGACGCTCCCAGGGCCAACGCATACTTAGAGGACAGCCCGAGTTAGACTCAGGGCCATAGAAGGCAAGATGTTAATCGTAAAAAAGATGAGGCGCATGGCGATTTTGCATTATTTATAATTATTCATTCAGCATAGGGTAATACGCTATGCATAGTAGATTTTTAATGGGTATTTACAGCAGCGTCGGGGCTCTACGCACCTGAGCCTCAGACAGAACACTTAGCCTTGTCATGCCCTTTGATCGGCTCCATCATCGACGTTCAGATGCCAATCACAACCTCATAAATTTCAATAATTTTCACGACCGTAAACGATGGGCGAACAGCTGGTACGAGGGCGAATAAGTGGGCACACGCCCACACCAGCACCGGCACCCACGGTATAAGTCTTTGGTCCCGTCGTCCCTTCAGTGCCATAACAGACCCCTGCCCCTAAGGTCGCAGTTCGCGCCACCAGAGCCCCATTCACATAGCCGCCTGCACCGATGGTTACCGTCACGGCAGTGAGATCTCGATTAACATAGGCATTCGCACCCAGAGTCGCCGTCGTTACTGTCAGATCTCCATGCACATACGCGTTCGCACCCATCAACATCGTCAGCGCCGTGACGTTTAGACAGACGTAAGAATTCGCACCCAAAGTCACGCCTGCTCCCGTCAGGTTTCGACCCACATACGAGTTCGCACCCAGAGTCGCTGTGGTCCCCGCGGTCAGGTTTCGAACCACATACGCGTCCGCACCCAGAATCGCCGTGGTTCCCCCAGTCGCATTTCCAGTCACATACGCCCCTACTCCCAACGTCACAGTGGTGTTCGCCATCAGATTTCCGTGTATCACACTGTTGACACCTAGTGTCGCGGTATCCGCGTGGAGATCACCGGAGCCACCGTCGATACTCACGATGTAGTTGACGCCAAGAGAAACGATGTCCGCAAAAGTGGTCGGATTAGACGCGCAGGTATAGGTCACGCCAGAGAGCGTACAACCTGGTATGACGACGCCGCTAAAAGCGACAGCAGCCGCATTCGCGGTTGTGCTGGTCATTAGAATCCAAAGCATAAAACCCAGTACCGCCCATGTAAGTCGACTCCAGGCTTGGCGAACGCACCTCATTTTTCGACACTCCCCGACAGGCTACGCTCAATGAAACCCACATCACCAGGCTGCCTCGAATTACTGGCAACTGAGGTCAGAAAAAACATTTTTTTGGGCTTTGCAATCGGCAGCCCCTCAGTAAAAGACAACATGGTGCAGGTCAGAACCACAGTGAAGCCCCCGTCAAACAACGCCGTCCCACCGGGTAAACTAGTCGGGGAATCTGGACAGGCCGCCGTTGAAGCAGGCTGACGAATTAGGTTGCCCATACCCCACTCCAGTCCCCCACGGGCGGCCCAATAGGCTCGGGAACCGGCAATATCCTGAGCGGCTGTTAATTGCTGTGTATTCGAAAATGTGAGCATATAACCGCCCAGAGCCGTCAAAACCAACAGCAAAAATAGAGACATGATAGTCGTAAAACCAGCCTCTGCTGAACGACTGCGCTTCATGGTGTGTTGTTCACGTAGACTTGAAAATACAGACTCACGGTTTCGCCACTGTCCGTAAAGCTAATGCTCAACTGCGCTGGTGCATTGCGCTGTAAATCCGAAACGTCGTGAACAAAATTGCACGCGCTTACATTGTTGGCCAAAATGGGGCCGGTCGCCGGGCAGGCGGCGTCTGCGAAACCTCTGACCGTGCGCCGCAACCTGCCCTCATCGTCACACACATAGGCAACTACATTCTCTTCCCGCGGAATCACATGGAAACGGTTACCGCCAGAGGCCAAGGGGAAAAACTTGGCGACAATACCAATACTGGTCTCATCGCCATCGACCACCGACAACACCGGCGAGGTATTATCTCCCGCGTAGGCATCTGCGCCGGGAACACCGAGGTTATACACCGCGACAAGGTCATTGACTCGAATTTGCTGACTCGCCGGGAGATCGCTATTACGCCCCAGCATGTTAAAGCTGCTATCCAAGGCTACAAAATTTAGAATATCGCCATACGCAGCCACCCCAACAGCACCGCGGTAGCGACCGCCCATTCTGGTGGGAATGAGTTCAAGGCATTGAGCATCAGGATCGGGAATGCGTGTGCTGTTGGGCAGAGCCTTGCGAATGTCGCGCGCCATACGCCTTACCGCCGTATCGCCCGCGTCGGTTAACGCGGCCCGCCGGAGGCTGTCGAAGTAGCCATCCACTGGGGCTTTTACGAAAATCGTAATGGTCGCACCGATCACACCGATGATGGCAATCACAACGATCATTTCAAGTAGGCTGGAACCCAGTTGATTACGTTGCAATGTCATGGCTAGTAGTCCGCCCGATAGCCCGACAGGGAAATTACCTGCCCGCTGCCAGTGACCGTAACAGTAATTTTTTTGATAGGCACTCTGCCAGAACCGTCGAGATCGTCCGTGGCGACCGTAATTGCAGCTTGGTAACTGCTGAGAGCCTCCGGCCAATCGGAGAATATCGCCTGAGTCTTGCCGTGATAGTCATCCACATCATCAATGGTAGCGCGGGTCGTTTCATTACCTGGCAGCCCACCCGGATCGGTATCGGCATATTCCTTTTGCAGAACCTCTTCCAGAATAGACTCGGCCAGCACCACCACCTGCTTACGGATCATGGGCTCGCTAGACGATTTAACCACGACATTCATCACCGACAGAATCCCAGCCAACCCGACACTGGTCACCACAATAAAGAGAACCAGCTCTAGCAGTAAGTAGCCACGCTGTAACGACCTAGTCATGGACATAACCCGTTATCGCTTCCACCGTGATGGTCTTCGACGCATTGAGAACCTGGATACTTTTAGTGGATGCCGGGGCACTCAACCCATCTACTGGTTGGCCCAGACCGTCAAAACTGAAGTTGCTGGGTATGGCACTGTAGGCCACATCAGACTGGGCTGTAATAGAGGCGGCGTTTCCCCCGCTGGGACCCTGCAGGTCATTGGTACAGGTCGGCGAGGCCGCGCTAGCAGCTATGCGCAGAGATGCATTGACCGCACCAGAAAATTCAACACACACCGTGCGTCTCTGAGCAATGGCCGACTTCTGCGCAAAGCGCAGCAGCGCCAAGGTTTCATCATGAAAGCCCCGCGCATAGAACGGGGTATTACTGAGAGATGCAGGTGCGATGAAGATCGCAATGATACCAAGTATAGCGACCACCACCACCACTTCTAAAAGAGTAAAACCACTCTGATGCTGTTTGAGGTGGGTTGGTAAAAGCATCGCGCTATACCTATGGCAATTAACGGAGTTGGCTATCGAATCTTTCCATAATGTAGAATAAAACATCTGCCCGTAAAATAACCACAAGGCGCCGTACAACTCAGAAAAATATCACTAACACAGGAAACTTTGCTATAACTATTAGCTAATTCCGAGGACAGAACCAGAGGCGATTGTCAATAATCCGCCCTAGGGACAATCTGCAGCGGTATATGTGACGTTTTCAATTGTACTATCCGGCTGAGCTGATCCGGTATTTTGGGCACAATGGGTGACGTAGGCAGCTGAGTCCCCAGTACCATAAGTCGCAAATTTACTTTTAAGATAAGGCTGTATCTTGGTAAACACATAGCACTCTACCACTGTACCGTGAGATACAGTGGGCTGGGCGACAGTAGTGCCGGGGTCTGCAAAAACATATAGATCAGAATCCAACGTTTTTGATGGAGTTGAATCGTCAACCAACAAATTTTTCGCATCGGCGCAGATAAGGATTGGGACACCCACAGTAAAAGCAGATCCTCCGCGAATCGAATAATTCTTGGACGAGGCAGCAGCTAAGCTAGCGGCTATCGTATCTAATTGAGACTGACGCGCACTGAGACCCACACCCAAAAGTTTTGGCACTGCGATGGCACCTAATATGCCCACAATGGAAACTACAACCACCAATTCAACTAAAGTAAAACCACTAACATTGCGCGGCCCATTAAGCTTGCTTAATACGTTTTTCATACTAACTCCAAATAAAGCGCTGTTTTTAGAATGGCCAAGCTAACAACCGTCTCTGATGACGTGGGCCCATAACCTAAAAAATCTATAATGGATAGACCAAATGATCTACCCATATTTTTCTGATTAATTTGAAAAAATCAGACGAGTTCATCCCACTTGCAAGATTCATAATTTGCTATGAAATTATTACTAAACCGAACTCAGAGAGTTCCATAGACAGAAAATTCGGATTCAAGTATAGGGCTTGCTTTGGTTTTCACGGTGCAGGTCACGGCGGCAGTGGTGCTGGTATTAGCGGACTCTACTTCATATTTGATGGCATCTAGAGTAACGTCAAGCAAATCCCCAACCTGATTGCAGTTAGCTATAGCGATGGTTCCTGTGGCGGTTGTACCCGAAGCCTGGCGTTTAGAGTAATTTCCCGCAGCTGCAGAAGACATAGCGCCTGCGAGAGAATTGAGCTGAGCTTGCCGAGCGCTGCTACCGACACCCAAAAGCTTAGGCGCCGCGACGGCAGCCAAGACGCCCACGACCGCAACTACCACTACCAACTCAACCAAAGTGAAACCGTTAAAACGGCGCTTGCCTTTACTCATACGTAATAAATTTTTCATTGTTCATCCACATAATAATTAGTTTTAGAAAACGCCATATCAAAAGCCCCTCTCTTGGCGTGAGTGAAACATAAACAAAATTCCACAAATGAATAAGTTGCTAGAATTAATGCATAGTTTTGATACGTTTGACCTAACTTTTAATTCGCGGAAAAAATTTGATCAAAAATCTATTTAATCTTCTATATAAGCGTAATTGCAAATATAATATTATTAATTATTTTTTCGGTTCAATGATATTAATTTTTATTAATTATTTTTTATTCATAATTAGTAAAAATATCACTATTTTAGTGAACTATTAATCAACCCGCAAAACAATCTATATCAATTTTAAGTGATCTTTCTTTTTGGGTGCGATTAAGATCGGCCCTGTTATTAGAGGTCGCTTTTATCGCGCCGGACATCTTATAGTGGCGCAACGTACCTATTTATGAATGGTCTGCAATCCCTACAGAGCATATCAACCCCTTGATCGCTTCTAGCCACCATTGACGGCACCGCCGAGATCCCACATCGGCAGATAGACACCCAGTGCCAGAAGTAAAACCATTGCACCGATGAATACCACCATAATAGGTTCGATGGCTGCCGCCATGCCCTTGATGCTGTAGTCGGTTTCGCGCTCATACATGTCAGCGAGTTCAATCAGCATCTCATCAAGCTGGCCAGATTCTTCACCCACGGCAATCATCTGTAACGCCACTGGCTCGAAGATGCCGGTGGCAGCGGTACAGAAAGCGATACTCTTACCGCGCTCAATGCCGCGGCGCATTTGCCGGATGCGACCCCCGACATAGGTATTATTTACCGTTTCCGCCACCACCGTTAAAGACTGTACCAGCGGCACACCGCTTTGATTGGACAGGGCTAAGCCATGGGCAAAGCGGGCCAGCGTAGACTTCAGAATAATCTCGCCGACGATGGGCAACCTGATTTTAAGGCGATCCCAGTAGTAACAACCCACAGGCGTACGCAAAACGCCCTTGACTGACAGGGCCACCGCAATACAGAGGCCAAGCAAAACCGGCCACCAGCTCATCATCAGTGATGAGAACGCGAGCAACCCGCGAGTGATAACGGGCAGGTCGGCTTCAAGTCCGCGGTACACCTCGGCAAATCCTGGCATAACGAATACATTAATAACGATCAGCGCAGTCACCAATGCCATCATTACGTACATGGGGTAGCGTATTGCCTGCTTAATGCGGCCCCGCACATCATGCTCGAAGGTAATGTGGGCATGCATGCGTAAAAATACCTCGGTGAGTTTTCCTGTCACTTCACCACTCTTGATCATGGAGACATAGAAGTCCCCGAACACATTGGGGTGTGCGTCTATCGCCGTCGATAACCTTCGCCCCTGTTGCAGGCTGGAATAAAGCTCATTGAGTACTTCCAACATAGCCGGCTTAACGGCAGAGGATTTTAGAGATTCAAGCCCGCGCATGATCGGCACACCGGCTTTGTTGAGCGTATACATCTGGCGTGAGAACATGAGGATATCTTCGGTCAAAATTGGCTTTCGCGTCACTCGCTGCACCCAAGTATCAGCACGCGACAGCCAGCTAACTGAATCGCTGGGAGCTTCGGCGGCTGAGACTGCAATGTGAATAGGCACCACATTTATAGCCATTAGCTGGTCAACCACCCCGCCTTCACTATGGGCATCAAGTTGCCCGTTAACCTCGTCGCCAACGGCGTCGCGGCCACGCCAACTATAGTTGCTAAGGGCACTCAAGACTCGTGCCCCGCGCCGACGCCAATACGCAGCGCCTCAGCCAAAGAGGTGCGCCCCTGACGGACCAGTTCTAGGGCATGGTGGGCCATTGTTTGTCCTTTCATGCGCTCGCGGGCAGTCTCCATAAAAGCGACTGGGTCTGAATCTGTGGCGCCCTGGATGAGGGCAGCATCCATTTCAAGCATTTCGTAAACCCCTTTGCGGCCGGCATAACCACTGCCATTACAGGACAGGCAACCACGCCCACACTGGGGCGAGAGGGAATCGCCGGGTTCAAGCATAGCGTCTAGCCAAGCTTGCTCCCGCAGGCTAGCCACATGAGGCTCGGCGCACTCAAGGCAATTGAGGCGCACCAAACGCTGGGCAATGACGGCCTGCAATGATGTGGCCACCATAAAGGGTTGCGACGCCATATCGAGTAGGCGGAATGGTGTACTCATTGCATCCCGCGTGTGCAACGTGGATAGCACTAAGTGGCCTGTCATGGCAGATCGCAGGCAGATGTCAGCGGTTTCGTCGTCGCGAATTTCACCTACTAGAAGAACGTCTGGATCCTGCCGTAAAATAGACCGCAGGGCACGCCCAAACGTCAGGTCAATCTTGTCATTGACCTCAACCTGAGTGATTCCGGGCACTCGGTATTCCACTGGATCTTCGACGCTGATGACTTTTAAGCCTACGTTATTGATTTCAAGCAATGCAGCGTGGAGGGTGGTGGTTTTTCCTGAACCCGTAGGCCCAGTAACCAACACTAGCCCCTCATTCCGCGACAATATATCTCGGAAGCGTGTAAGCATGGCATCAGGCATACCAATATCATCAAGGCCACGGATACCGGATGCCTGATCAAGCAGACGCATAACGACCGACTGACCATAGATAGTGGGTAGTGTAGACAGCCGCACATCGATGGTATGTTCGTTTAGACGGACTCTGAAACCCCCATCTTGGGGAAGGCGTTTTTCAGCAATATCCAACCCGGCCATCAGTTTCAGACGCTGAGTCAGCGCCCCGCCACTACGGCTGTCAGCTAGCATCTGGATTTGCAGTACCCCGTCCATCCGCACGCGAATCCGCACACCGGAGTCCTCGGGTTCAATATGTACATCTGAGGCGCCCATGCGCACAGCGGATTCAAACAGCGACAGCAGTAAGCGAGCCACAGCTGTACCTTCCAGCCCGAGGGTCGCTGTAATCTCATCAAAATCAACCTCACCACTGAGGTCATCGGCAAGCGCCTCGGCGTACTCTGCATGCTCGCAGGTCTCATCTGCCTCAGGAAAAAGCCGGTCAAACGCCAGACTCAGTTCACGCTCGGGGACTTCGGCAATGGTGACGCTGCGATCGAGCAAAAGGGTTAACTCATCAACCGCAACCAAATCTATAGGTTCGGCGACAGCCACCAGCAATATATCGTCTTTGTCATCTAACACTAGAGCACGCAAGCGTCGCGCTGCGGCCTCGGGTAAAAGCTCTACTAGGTCAGCACGAAAGGAAGAATTTTCGAGGGTCATAAACGGAATATGTAACTTGCGCGCGACGATGGGCGCCAGCATCGCATCGGTGATCAAGCCGTCTTTAACCAGCAGGCGTCCTAGTTGCTGGTCGATTTGCCCCTGTAGTTCTTGGCTTCGCTGGAGCTGCTCTTTTGTAATAAGACGCTGCTCTACTAGCACTTCTCCGAGCTTAAGCTCGTTGACTTGGCCAAGTGTTAAGGGTTGCGGCTGCATGTTTGCGTTAGAGATTGCTGCGGTCATATCTGTGTGCCCTTTCGTACATTAAAAAACGACTGGCTAATGACTTGAATTGCGAGGCTCGCTGCAAACAGCATTACTGTCTTTTGGTGTTTCAATTAGTCCTTTAGCGGTTCCGTCGACAAAGAGGTGTATAAAGAGAGGCGCATAATAAAAAGAGGCGCGTTAAATTACTCAGCTGGCGTGCCAGCTAATCCATCGCATCCTGCAAGGGTTTGTAGTACCGGAATCAGTAGCGCCCGGTTATTAGTAATAAGGAGTGGCTTTTATTTTTATTATTAATCTACAGCTAATTTAATACCTACAGTAGGACACGCCAGAAGAAGCCAAACAACCCTCTATGCACAGTCTATGCAGAATCTATGCGGCCTCGCATGTGATGGGCGTTTTAATATTTAGTACTTGGGGGGACCTGAAAAACAGATTTGAAGGGTGCTTCTTTTGTACATTAGCTGCTGATGTATCTAACTTGTTGGGCACGTATCAGTGAGGCTTGGGAATAGATTGCAGCGCAATTCTCTCTGAAATGTAAGGTAAGTAAGAGCAGGTAATGAGGCTATATAGATGACCTAGATAAATAGCCTAAATAAACAGCCCAGACGAATAGCCTTTAGCATTGATATTACAAAAAACCAAAACGCTGTGTAGGTAACGGGTACCTACTTAGGGGCGGGGCTTGTAACTAGCTTTTTATTAAGCGGAGCTTAGAAGAACTGCCGTCGACGCTCTGGATGATTTCAGCAATAGCGCCTTCGCTATCAACCAAAATGGAGTTGGTATAACCATTCACACCTTCACAGGACTGTATAAATAGAACGCCATTAATAGTATCTTCACGCTGCCAGGGAGCGCAGAGATGAATTCGCGTAACAAGAGTATCCCTTAGGTACTTTCGCTCACCGGAAGCCGCAGTTTCTAACCTCATCTGAAAGCGATTTTGATTCAGGATAGCGACATCTGTAATAGCCCATCCATCAAATACGATATGGTCTCCTATCGTATTCGAGAACATAGTGGCGTCTGATGCATTTACAGCATAGACGGCCGCTTGGTAGTCACCATATTCCAGCGTCCAGATATTGCCTGACATATCCATTGATGGCGCTCTAACAATGCTCATCAGTGTAGATAGTTGACTCGACTGCACGGAGCAGCCGGCTAAGACCAGCAACAGAACAGCAGTAACAAAAAGCCTTAGCGTCTTCATCGACCTGACCTCATTGTCTTATCAGTGAAAGCATCGTGCCGTGCCCCGCGAGTATCCCACCAGATACTGCCACTGAAATCCTCTAATCGCTGACCACCGTCACGCTGAATCGGGCGCATGCGCATGCTGTAATTACTGCGAGTGCCGATGCCAAATAACCCATTGAGAGGGATTTTAAAGAACATCCCTTTATCAAAGCTGCCTTCACCAAAGTCTACATCAGACACGTCAGTGACTGTGGCCCAGAGACCGACCATCCAGCCATTCCGGAAGGTACGCCTAACTTCTAGCGTGCCGCCAACATCTTTGGCTAAATACTTGCCAGCATGAAAAGCGGCATCAAAATTGTAAAAAGGCGATGCCCAATAAACACTCGCAAAACCGGTCGTGGTTTTATAATCCAGATGCTTAAAGCTTTTGTCGTAGTCTCGCTGGCGCACCGAATTAGCACTTAGCCCAAAAGCGAATCTTGACTTAAACGGTTGATATAACACTTCGCCACCAATACCGCTGAACATTGACTCTAAAACGCCACCATAGGCACGGTAGTAAATATCGTTGCGAAGGTTGCCGCGCTTTTGCAGATACAAGGAATCTAACCCGGTCTCACCCTCGGTCAAATAGCGCACCACATCAGATCTCACTCGAGGCAATGTGGAGTCAGATTTACGCGTGCTCTCTCCAAAATTATTTGCAATATCAAATCCATAAGCACCGCTAAGTACCCATGATTTCGGCAGAGCTAAGCTTATGCCTACATCGCCATAAACCTGGTATCGAGCAGGATCATCCGGATCGAATAGCTGTAACCGGTTGGCTAAGTTAACATCGAAGAAGATCTTTTTTTGCTGGAAATCGGTTTTGCGTTGAACAAATGACTGAAGCTGTACGGGCTCAATGCGTATATTCCGGTCTAACAGAGGTCGATTTGGTCCGATACGCAATGAGGGACGGGGCACCCTTAACGACTGCAGTCGATGACCCTCTTCTTCAATCACAATGTTAAAGCTATTAACGGTAGAAGGAAGGTGTAAATCAGCGAGAGTAGTCATGGTGTCAACGGCATCCGCCCACACAGCATAATTAGTATTACCCATTACCAACGTCGCCTGCTGAGATTGCTTATCTATAGTAGCCTCTACCAATAGAAGCCCTGAGCGCTCAGCATCAAATAATAAGGTGTCATACCAGCTATCGCCGTTAATGCCCTCAGGAAGCTCATCCGCACTGTAATCTCGGCTTGAGCGGAACTGACGATTCGCGGGTTTTGGTAACCGCGACAACGTATCCAAGGCTACAGAGAATTCAGCGCCCCATTCCTGACCATGCTGTCGAGATAAGGTTAGTGAAACCCCGGGAGCAGCATCCCATTTGACTGCCGCACTGATAGGAGATTTTGGCGCGGCGCCACCTAGGCTTTGCTCCCATCCATACTGGTCTGGGTTATATTCAAGAATTGCGGTTAAAGGGAGGGCTTCGAAGTTATAGGTGGCGCCGCCGAAAAAACCCACTTGCTCGCCACTGAAGAATGAATCTTTAGCGACTTTTCCGCCCAAACCAATATTTTGATCTCTAAACTCAAAGGATTCAGAAAGCTGAGTCATAGGGTTGCTCGCATGCCCATCGCCAGCCAAACGGCCCCAGCCCATGCCAACAGTGAAATCGAAGTTATTGATTGCCTTGGAGGCCACAAGGTACTCTGAACCAAAAATGCCAGTTCCTACCAAGTCGCGAATGCCAACAGCAACCTGCGGTCTATACTTCTTTTCGGACCAGAGCTTGAATTTGACCTCGTAATTACGATCATAAAAAAAAAGTCATTAAACCCGGTATAGCGAAAGGTGCCCTCCAGCCAAGGTGTCGCCTGATAGGTCAAGGAATAAGCGCTAGTGCTGGACTGTATTGCTGCAGTGGTAGTCAAGGTGCCGTCCGCAGACATGCGAGCGGAGGGTATGTCTATCAATCCGTTAGAGCCATAATCTGAGGCGGCTAACGGCATTACAGGAATACAAAGGGCAAATACTAAGGAAAGGCGAGAAATCCAAAACATTTCAATAAACTCCAGGTACGAAAAAAGGGCACCAGTGATGCCCTTTTTCTTACAACCAACATCAAGCATTAGGTGCCAGAGGTAGCAGTCGTGCTCGAGGTACTTGTAGTACCAGTGGTACCAGTAGTCCCAGTAGTGCCTGTATTGCCTGTAGTGCCTGTAGTGCCTGTAGTACCATCACCATCACCATCATCAGCAACAACAGCGTCATCATCATCTTTGGCAGCATCGACAGCTGCGGCTACAACCGCAGCACCCACAACACCTACTGCAACCGCAGTAGCAATGCCTAATCCAGCAATCGTTCCAGCTGCTGCTGCACCTGCAGCTGCTCCAGCGCCTGCTGCGGCACCTGCGCCAGCGCCTGCACCGGCGCCTGCTCCAGCAGTGCCAGAAGCAGTACCAGAAGCTGTGCCCGTACCTGTAGCAGAGCCCGTAGATTCAGACTGGGCAAATCCCAAAGGCGCAGCCATGATAGTTGTCAGCGCAATCGCCAAGCAGTTTTTTCTGAACATTTCTAAGACACCACGTTTTAATTTATAATTGAGTAAGGGTTGTACCGGAATTTTTAGAAAAACCAACAGTAAAATTATACTATTGCGCATATTTTACGATCAAGCACCCTCAGGCTCCGAATGCTAGTAGAATTGAGGCCTTTATTCTCCAAAAGATTTTACACTTCCTTAATCAGACTTTACCCTAGTAAGAAACGCGGTGACGCTATGCCCACTATTTGGCATTAATGCATGGATCACCATTCAATCTGCCGGTAGAACCAAGAATAGCCTATCCCCTGCGTAAGACTTAAAATAATCCAAGATAGATAATTTTATTAACTTACAATACAAGTATTTTATAATATTTCTATAAATTTACAGTTATTCATCTAATCAGCAAACATAAACGCCAATATAATGAGACCTAGGCGAATATCGATCATTAAACAGCGCTTTGATTACTTATTCACACTGCGGACAACATACATTAACCTAGACTTAAAGAGGCAGGCTCTAGATCCGAGCATCATGAAATCATCACAACACCACCCCTTTCACAGCCACTTACATTCTTCACAAACTATTCAATGATGAATTCAAATATCTACATAATAGCGCATAAATAGTAATCATAAAAATTCAAAACTGCATTAACAACAACGACTTACAGGAAGGACTGGAGCGAAACACTTTCTTTGACTAATGGATAGCTTCAATCGGAACCACTCAAACTGTAAGCTGTGCATGCCTAAAACGTCGAAAGCGAGCACTATATGGTTCCCGACCAAGTACCCTGCAATTGATTTTCACTATTCGCGCTTTGTCCTCTGTTACTGTTGAAATACTGATGCATTTCTGTCGATAATGACGCTTTAAAAGAATCATTGAGTTTTTAGTAGAAAACGCTCGTATAAAGAGCCCTAGCCCATTAATTAAGAGGAATCGAAAATGCCACAAGAAGCATTCATTGTCGCCGCTACCCGCACTGCTGGAGGCCGCCGCGGTGGTCGCCTATCTGGATGGCATCCCGTTGATCTCGCTGCCGAAATTATCAATGAACTGGTAGCGCGCACCAATGCTGACCCGAGCCTAATAGACGATGTCATTATGGGCTGCGTACAGCAGATCGGTGAGCAGTCTGTCAATATCGGCCGCAATGCAGTTCTGGCCTCTAAATTACCCAACTCCGTTCCCGGTACCAGTGTTGATCGCCAATGCGGCTCTTCACAGCAGGCTCTTCACTTTGCAGCACAGGCAGTGATGTCTGGCACTATGGACTGTGTTATTGCTGCCGGCGTGGAGTCTATGTCGCGCATACCAATGACTGCTCCAGGTCCGGTCGCTTTAAAAGCGGGGCTCGGCCAATATATGAGCCCTCAGATTCAGGAGAATTTTGGCGTCACTGAATTCACCCAGTTCTTGGGTGCCGAGATGATGGCCAAAAAGTATGATATCTCTAGAGATGCTATGGACAAATATGCTTACCAGACAACGTTAAAGTCCATCGCAGCGATTAACGGCGGCCACTTTGACAATGAAATACTCTCATTGCAAGCACGGATTAAAGATATGCCTGCTGGAGACGAAATACATAGCATTGATGAAGGCGTGCGCTTTAATGCGTCGCTTGAAGCGATTAGTGGACTTAATGTTTTACAGGAAGGCGGACGTATCACCGCAGGTACTGCCAGCCAAATTTGTGATGGTGCCAGTGGTGTCATGGTCGTCAATGCCGCGGGACTTAAAGCACTGGGTGTTAAGCCACTGGCTCGCATTCATCATATGTCGGTACTGGGTCATGATCCGGTGATTATGTTGGAAGCCCCTATTCCTGCGACTGAAGTGGCACTTAAGAAAGCTGGCATGAGTATTGATGATATCGACCTGTTTGAAGTCAATGAAGCCTTTGCCTCAGTACCCATGGCTTGGTTACAGGCTTCTGGTGCAGATCCTGAGCGTTTAAACATTAATGGCGGTGCCATTGCACTGGGTCATCCACTGGGCGGTTCTGGCACTAAACTGATGACGACTCTGGTGCATTCATTACAGCGCACTGGCAAACGCTACGGCCTGCAAACCATGTGTGAAGGTGGTGGTATGGCTAACGTGACTATTATCGAAAGACTCTAGTCAGCATACTTTAGTAACAGACCCTTAAATAATAAGAACAAAAGAGCACATTATGTCCACCACTAAAAAACCCTATGACGCCGTTATTATTGGTGGCGGACACAATGGCCTTGTCTGTGCCTACTACCTAGCCAAAGCAGGAATGCGCATTAAAGTCTGCGAGCGCAGATCGGTTGTTGGCGGCGCCGCTGTCACTGAAGAGTTCCACCCTGGATTTAAAAATTCGGTGGCCAGTTACACGGTTAGCCTGCTCAACCCTGAGGTTATTAAGGATATGCGCCTCAAGGAATACGGCCTAAAAATAGTAAAGCGCCCTATTTCCAACTTTTTGCCTATTGACGACAGTACCTACCTCAAACTCGGCGGCGGACTGGAACGGACTCAAGAAGAATTCAGAAAGTTCTCAACCCGTGATGCTGAACGGTTACCAGAATATTATGACCGCATTGAAGCTGTGGCTGATGTATTGCGTGACATTTCTACCAAGACACCACCCAATACTAAAGGTGGCATTCGTGCTGCCCTGCAAGCGGCAATCCAACTATGGCCTGTGGCGCGCGGTTCAAATCAGCTGCATCAAGATCTGTTAGATCTATTTATTAAGAGCGCGCGCTCATTTCTCGATGCCTGGTTTGAAAACGAACATGTTAAAGCGGCCTTTGGTTTCGATGCGATTGTTGGCAACTATGCCAGCCCCGACACCCCCGGCTCTGCCTATGTGCTACTTCACCATGTGTTTGGTGAGGTGGATGGCGAAAAAGGTGCCTGGGGACATGCCATTGGCGGCATGGGTTCTATTACTCAAGCTATGCGTCAGGCCTGTGAAGATCAGGGCGTGGAGATTGCCACCGATGCTTCCGTGGCAAACGTTATCGTGGAGAAAGGTGCTGCCAAAGGAATTGTTTTGGACAGTGGTGAAACCATTCATGCCAAGCGTGTCATCTCCAATGTTAATCCCGCACTGCTGTACGGCAAGCTGATCGCAGAAACAGAGCTAGAACCGGAATTTAAGCGTCGCATGGATGGCTACAAAAATGGCTCTGGCACTTTCAGAATGAATGTCGCCTTATCTGAGCTGCCAGACTTTACCGCGCTACCCGGCAAAGAACCTGCTGAGCACCATCAGTGCGGTATCGTAATTGCGCCCACTCTTGACTATATGGACCGTGCTTACATAGATGCCAAATTACATGGCTGGTCTAAGGCGCCAATTGTAGAGATGCTAATCCCCTCAACGTTAGATGATAGCCTCGCACCTGAGGGTCAACATGTTGCCTCGCTATTTTGTCAGCAGTTTGCACCTGTGCTGGCAGATGGACAGTCTTGGCATGATGTTAAAGATGCAGCGGCGCAGACTATTATCGATACAGTGACCGCCCATGCGCCCAATTTCGCCAAGGCGATTGTTGGCACAATGATTTTGTCTCCTCTCGATCTTGAAGAAAAACTCAGCCTAGTGGGTGGCGATATTATGCACGGCGTCATGAGCTTGGATCAGATGTGGGTTGCTCGCCCAGTAATGAACCACGGTGATTACCGCGGTCCTCTTAAGGGTCTGTATATGTGTGGCGCTGGCGCTCACCCAGGGGGCGGTGTAACTGGCCTACCTGGTCGCAATGCTGCGCGTGAGGTCTTGAGGGATAAATAATCTTTTAAGATGAATAGCCCGAAAGACAAGTACCCTTAGATACAAAGGGCCCTTAGAGACAAGTAGCCCTTAAAAACAAATCGCCAGCACCTGTTTAGTCGAAAGTTCGCAAGAGCTTTCGACCCGGGTACATCCCCTCGATACGCATTGAGTTCTGCACCACATGCCGCCCTCCCACCAACACATGAATAATACCGGTGGGTTTCTGATAGGGATCACCATAGACCGCATTCGCGGCGACAGTCTCAGGATTAAAGATAACAATATCTGCATCAGCCCCTTCCTGAAGTCGTCCTTTCTTTTTAAACAGAGGTGAAGCCTGCTCCATCCACTGTGCCTGAAACAGACTTACTCTAGCCAGGCCCTCAGTGAGGGTCATTATCTTTCTGTCCCGCACATAGTGGCCCAGCATTCTTGAGAAGGTGCCTGCTACATTGGGGTTCGTGGCCACAGAAATATCTAGGGCCGGAAGTGCATCAGTAGAAACCATCATACGCGGCCATTTTAGCGCGGTTTCGATCCACTCTTCTTTGACATAATGATGGTTCACTGCACCACTAGGCTGTTCTTTAGCGTACTTTTCCCAGGTTTCTTTGGTCAACCATTCGCCGGTTGCCACCCATTGCACATCTTCATAGCTGATATCAAAGATGGCCTTCCAGTCTCGGCGTCTAAACACGTCCGCAGAAATACTGGTACCGCCAGCCGCATAAGACAATGTTTCGGTAGTGATATTGGCCCCCGCTCTATTAGCCTCATCAATCATACCCAACCAGTCACCAATGCGGCCCATGGCGTTATGGGTGATATGGCAGATAAACAGTGGGGCTTTGGTTTTCTTGGCCAGTTCTATCACCTCCATTAACCCTGCAGGATCACCGGTGTAACCTCGGCGCACATGCACAGTTAGCGGCACCTGCCTTGCTGCGGCAACATCGAAAAGCATACGCAGTTCGTCACCGGAGACTGCTGTGGTCATATAATCCAGCAATACGCCTATACCCAAACCGCCTTCATCTAGCCCCTGATTAAGCAGCACTCGCATCTCTTCAATCTGCGTCTTGGTAGCAACCTGCATCCACGTGGGGCCACCCATGGTGACGGCTTTTTGGCCGGAGAAAATATAAGGCATGTCAATGCCTTCAATCACTTTCATGCGCACTGCAAAATGGCCCACTGAGGAACCATAATTAATTTGTGCCCCGCCCTGAAAGTGCTCTCCATATAGGCTCACAGGAAATGAACCCGCCTCCAAATCCAACTGGGTAGTAATACCATCGAGAAGATTGACGTGCTGTCCTAATAAGGTAGGTGTATGACTGTGAACATCAATAAAGCCAGGGGCCACGACGAGACCTTTGGCATCGATGGTCTTAGTGCCCACAAGGGGTTGCTCTGAAATAGTACTAATAGCACCGCGACGAATACCCACATGCCTAATGGCATCTAGATTGGTCTCCGGATCTATTACACGACCATTAGCAATTACCACATCATAGTCTGCAGCAAATAGCTGCGTAGATATCAGCAGTAATAAAGTACGTAATACTGTTGGCAACATAACTCCCACCTCATTATTTTTTCTCAAATATACAGCAATCAGATAGCTCACGCCCGACATCGATTAATTAGGAGATTGGACAGGCGTATTAAGACCCCTGCACTCGCCTGAGCTTTTATATCTGCCTCCGGAGCAAAACAGCAGGGGCAGTTGATATGAGTCAAAGCGACAGGATTCTATATTCGTTATCTTGAGCGGGTTATCTGGTTTGGGAGCCATTCATGTTTTCTACTCGCCTTTTCAGCACGCACAGCCAAAAGCAATGGTCAGTACTTAATGAGGTGGAACTTATAAATGGAACTGCACGTAAAGTCACTTTGAAAATCCTCCCTGAGGAATATTTTTAACGTTATCTGAGGGAGAATGTTAGCTTGACTAGTCTTTGCATGAATTGATATCTATCAACTGGTCACTAATAGATTATTTGGCCGAAAATAAATCCCCCTGCTTTTCCATATGGCTAAAAAATTTTGTGTTTTTATAGGGAAGTTTCATAAACCCTGAAACGCCTAGACCCTCAATAGCAGGGATATTAATCAATATTTGATCGAGGCATTCTCTGAATTCAGATTTTTTACTCACATCTAATAATCTAAGGTAGTTATGGATTTTTAGGTCCTGCTCGACTGCCTCAAAAATAATACAACCGGTATGCTGAATCTTATTCATACTCGCCAACAACCGCATTATTGTTTGCGGTAGCTCCAGCATTTCATCTGGGTCGGTGCCATCTTCGAAATAGGAATGTAATTTTGAGTTATCTTCAGGTACCAGTGCATCACTGCAGTCAAACTGTATCTCCATACCCGGCTGAGGGACAAAAGGCCCATCAGAATTCTGACGGCTGATATGCAATGTCTTACGAGCATCAAACATGCAGCTTTTAAACACACCTTTATTGCTAATGGCACGGGCCAGATGGACCATATTATTAATCGCGTTGACCAAAGCTCGCGCCAGATTGGCGTCATAGAGGTTAAGGCTTGAGTCGAGATAAACGCCTCCATCATCCCAATTTATCGCCAAACCACCCACTACGGGGTAACGACCAAGGTGACTCACCGCAATAATAAAGGCCTTTTCTGTGTCTCCCATACCACTGAGATAATTCTTATAATGCACATAGTCTGCAGCATCGACGTCACGCGCTGCTTGGGCATCAAATTTATCCGCGCCAATTTCTTCCCGTAAGAAGCTTTTCCTAGAGCTGTATACCACTGTCTCCAATTGCTCACTAACCATTGAACTGGTTATTACAAATGGAATGAGTGGTGAACTAGGATTGGCTGTTTCAGGCGTTGATGTACTCACTATGTGCTTCATATAACGCATATTATCGAGAAAGTAGTCTCCTGCCCTCTCTCGAACTTCTGAGTCCTCATCTAGCATGCCAGAGAGAGTTTTGGCGAATTCGATAGGCAGACCCAGTGATTCTGGCGTGATGACATGTTTACCAAATCGGCCACCCTGCCCTGAAGACAGTGCGTACAGAGTGCCTGCTAGGCCCTGCTCATCAAAACGAGGAGAAGAGAGTTCAGCCTGTAACTGATCATCACCGATAAAATAGACATCCCCGAGCTTTGCATTGGTCTTGCCAAAATCTGAATTAATCGCATCGAGACCAAATCCGTCAATACGTTGATGCTGGGCATCACATTGGGCAAAAACTGCTGCACCCCAGTCGATAAGGGCGACCGTCTCGGTGTCTGGATCAAACATAATATTTGATGGCTTTATATCGCCATGAACAATTAGGCTACTTACTGTGGACTCTGACTGACGTCGTAAGTACAGCAGTATATTGGACATCTGGGCGGCAATTTTTAGGATTAAGCGGGGTTCTAATTTTCCGGTTTGGCGAGACAGCTGTTCGAGGTTGATACCCGGTGCTCGCTCCATCATAAGAATGGACTGGCCGCTAACATGTTGAAAGTCTATAAATTTAGGAATGCCAGAATGCTCTAGCTGATTGAGCATAAATCCTTCTTCTTCTAGGCGATCCTGAACATGCTGAGGTAATGTAATACGGGCAAACTTAAAGACATATTGCTGCCCCTTCTGATTAGTGCCAGAAAAAACAAAGCCAAAGGCGCCTTTGCCCACCATCTCAATATCATTATACCCAAGACGTTCAAGCTGAGATTCGCAAAGACTCAGCCAATCCTTTAATTTTCGAGCATCCTGATGACTAAGCAGGTAAAAAGATTGCTCTTCATTGATGTAAAAGTGCTGTAAGTTTTTACTTTCGAGTAACCCCATAATGATAAGTGCCTAAGTCATGTCGCGATTAACGCCTAAATCATAGCAGCCAGCATAGTAGTTGGGTTTTTAAGGTACCCCATCCAAACATTATTGAATCTGGCAATAGTGCCGCCATCAATAACGCGATGATCCCCAGACCAGCTTACTGTCATTATTTTTCGTGGCACCAGATTACCCTGTTCATCAAACCGAGGTAATGTCTGAATCTTGCCCAGTGCCACAATGGCTACCTCGGGTTTATTAATAATGGGGGTTGCTGCCGTGCCACCAATGGCACCGATGTTGGAAATGGTAATGGTGCCTCCAGACAGTTCCTGAGGATTGATTTTACCGCTGCGAGCAGCTTGGGTTAAGCGCGTGACCTCTCTCGCTATATCTAATAGGCTCAGGTCTTGGACATTTTTAATATTGGGGACCAATAAGCCAGTCTTACCATCTACCGCCATGCCAATATTGTGACTGGCAACATAGGTTAGCTCTGTAAAATCTGCATTCGGGTGACTGTTTAT